>Ga0302286_10002971_pt1 | contig 11598 bp, 14 predicted proteins | sample III_Fen_E2_3_FD_198765 | JGI IMG/M metagenome (GOLD analysis project Ga0302286, IMG submission 198765) | Peat permafrost microbial communities from Stordalen Mire near Abisko, Sweden - III_Fen_E2_3 | ecosystem: Environmental > Terrestrial > Soil > Wetlands > Permafrost | place: Sweden: Abisko...
CATTCCTCAAGCATTTATTGATCTGTTTGAAGGCAAAAATGAAGGTAAAATGATCGTCAAAATCTAAATATCATGAAAGTATTAATCGTTTTAACCTCCCATAGTGATTTGGGAGCTACCGGTGAGAAAACCGGTTTCTGGGTTGAAGAATTTGCTGCGCCCTATTATGTTTTAGCCGATGCTGGTGCAGAATTAACAATTGCATCTCCCAAAGGCGGACAACCGCCGGTTGACCCCAAAAGTGAGTCTCCCGATGCGCAAACCCCTGCCACGAAAAGATTTTACAGCGATAATGAAGCAATAGATAAAGTTGCTCATTCCCTCAAGCTTAGCGAAGTTAATCAGAAGGATTATGATGCAGTTTTTTATCCGGGAGGCCATGGCCCATTGTGGGATCTGGCAAACGACGAACACTCCATTCATTTAATCGGGGACTTTTACAGTCATCAAAAACCGATAGCCTTTGTGTGTCATGCGCCTGCTGCATTAATTAAAGTCAAAGGTGAAAATGGCGAATTTTTAGTGAAAGGCAAAGAGGTTACAGGCTTTTCGGATACTGAAGAAGAAGCTGTTGGTTTGACCAAAATAGTTCCTTTTCTGCTTGAAGACGAACTACAAAAGCTGGGTGCAAAATACAGCAAAGGAGATAACTGGAGTTCGTATGTGAAAAAAGATGGGCTATTAATCACGGGACAAAATCCGGCATCATCAGCAGCAGTAGCCAAGCTACTTTTAAGTACGATCAACGAAAAACAATATTAATTGAAAATAGGAGAAATGACCATAAAAGGATTTAAAAGCAACATCGAAAAAGAAACATTGGAAAACAAAAATTTCCGAAAAGTTTTATACACAGGTAAACATCTTCAACTGGTACTCATGACCCTTAAAGCGGGTGAAGATATTGGAGCTGAGATCCATATCGGCAACGACCAATTTTTCAGATTTGAAAGTGGTTTTGGCAAATGTGTTATTGATGGAAATGAGTACAAGGTGAAAGAGGGTGATGCAATTGTTGTACCTGCAGGTGCCAGGCATAATGTTATCAATGAAGGCGTCAACGAATTGAAAATGTATACCATCTATGGCCCGCCTAACCATCAGGATGGCACCATCAGGAATACAAAACAAGATGCTGAAAAAATGGATGAACATTTTGATGGCAAAACAAGCGAATAAATTTTGACCATGAAATAGCCATGAGGAAATTTTCACACCAACCGAAAATGATCCCGACATGTCGGGATGGGTATTCCATGCGACCTTTAATAATCAAATTATATAAGCATGAAAGTGATAAACTGGACATACATTTTGGACGATAAAGCATTGCCGGAAAGTCACATGGTTCCAACTTACCCAATGGGAGTGAATATCCTACTGGCTCGTGTCGGCGGAATTGTCTATGCCATTTCAGGCAGATGCTTGCACATGGCATGTCCGCTGTTCACAGGAAAGCTCGAGGGTTACATTATTACTTGTCCGTGCCACGACTGGCGCTTCGATATTCGAACAGGCAAATTCCTGGATGCGCCTGAACTTGGACTTGCGATTTATTCCACAAAATCCGAAGATGGCAAGTTGTTCGTCAATCTCAACTGATAAAACAGATAATAAATATCTAACAAAAGAATAGAGGAAATAGTCATGAAAAAAGTTACAGTATATACGCTTTCAACCTGCCCATGGTGCAGAAAGACAAAGATTTTTTTTAAAGAACACAATATTCCATTCACTTATATCGACTACGATCTTGCCGACGAAACGACTCAAAGAAGAATTTCACAAGAGGTTGATGCGGCGGGTGCAAACGGCTTTCCGTATGTTAAGATCAACGATGAAGTCATTGTCGGTTACCAGCCGGAACGCTATTCTAATGCACTTGGACTATGAGCCAATGCAAAGTCAATATAGAATCAAGGAAGAAGTCTTTGCATTATTTCTTCGAAAAGGTAGTGGAACCACTAGGCTTCAAATTTACGCCTGATGTGGAAATGATGAATTTTCTGCTCGAACAGGAGGTGATACTGGAAGGCAGGCATGGAATCCCTTTCTGTCCTTGTCAGCCATTGCGGAATGACCGTGTGCGTGATATGCAGATTGTATGTCCTTGCATTCCTTTTCACCGGAAACATTTCGATGAAATTAAACGCTGTTGGTGCGGGCTATTCGTTCATAAAGATGTTATTGATCCTGATAAACTACCACAACTACCCCCAAAGGAGGTGAAAAATGAGTGAAAAATTCAGTAAGGCGATAAGCGCCGATGAAATTGCACCCGGTGGAATGAAGGCCGTGGAACTTGACGGAAACGAGATCGTAGTTTGCAACTGTGGTGGAAAATACTATGCAGTACAGCGACGCTGCGGCCACATGAATGCCCCTCTCGACATGGGTACCCTTGACGGTATATATCTCACATGCCCCATGCACTGTGCCCAATTTGACATCACTAACGGTGAAGCCCTCTCCGGCCCGGTTCCATCAGATATCGGTCAAGAGATTCCACCGCCATTCCTCGGCCAGTATTTGCAAAATATCGGAATGCTGATGAAGCATGTTCATACTGAATCCATCCGCACTTATGAGACAAAACTTGAAGCCGGGTGGGTTCGGGTCAGGCTTTAACTTGATTGGAACAATCCAATAATATTAACTCAAGTCGGGTAATAACCATGGAGGAACTTCACAATAAAAATACAAATTTAGTAAAAGACATTATCATTGGAATGTCTGATGGGTTAACTGTACCATTTGCACTTACCGCAGGGTTAAGCGGTGTGCTTAATACCAACCATCTCATAATTGTATCGGGTTTAGCCGAAATAACAGCAGGCTGTATTTCAATGGGACTTGGAGGATTCCTGGCAGGACAATCCGAAGTGGAGCATTACGATGCTGAATTAAAAAGGGAATACAGTGAAATTGAAAGTGTACCACTGACAGAATTAAAAGAGGTTGAAGACATATTTAGGAAAATAGGAGTATCTGAACCATTAAGCAAGCAAGTAGCTATACAGGTTAGCAAAAATAAGGATCAATGGTCTGATCTCATGATGAAGCTTGAATTAAACATGGAGAAACCTGCAAAAAACCGTGCAACCAAAAGTGCCGGTACCATTGCCATTTCCTATTTGGTTGGAGGATTTATCCCCCTATTCCCATATATCATCACCAATGATAGTACAACTGGATTTAAAATTTCGTGTATGGTCACCATAATGGCGTTGATCGTATTTGGTTATTTTAAAAGTAAAATGACAGGACAACCACTCTTAAAAGGTACTGTCAAAGTAGCATTCACAGGTATAGTTGCTGCTGGTGCAGCATTTATTTTGGCAAAAGCGGTTAGCTAAAATTTGATGGTGCAAACGCATCATTTAAATAGTAACATCTATAAAAAATATCATGAACAATAACGATGACCGGATTATCTTGCAGGATATTGCACGAAAGGCAATGATCTCTCGAGGATTGGTGCCCGATTTTCCTGAAGTTGAAATATCGGAGTTAAATAAAATATTAGTGCCGGCTACCTGCAATCCTGGAATAGCCAAAGATATGCGCGATCTGATATGGTGTTCAATAGACAATGCCGATTCACTTGATCTGGATCAATTAACCTATGCAGAATCGCTGGAAGGAAATAGGGTGAGAATATTGGTTGCTATTGCAGATGTTGATGCCTTGGTTGCTGCCAAATCTAATATTGATAATCATGCCAGCCAAAACACTGCCACTGTTTATACTGTAGCCAGGATATTTCCAATGTTACCCGAGAAATTATCAACCAATCTTACGTCACTGTGTTTGGATTCCGATCGCTGTGCTATTGTGGTTGAAATGATACTTGGAGATGATGGGAAAATACAAAATTCCAATCTCTATAGAGCAATTGTGCGCAACCATGCAAAACTCCAATATGCAAGTTTAGCCGACTGGCTCGAAGACAGCGGCACTATCCCGGCAGAAATTACCAGGGTCAACGGATTGGCTGAAAATCTAAAGCTGCAGGACCGGATGGCGCAAAAAATGAAAGCATTGCGTTATGAACAGGGAGCTTTAGAATTTGAAACAATTGAAGCCAGGCCCATTTTTGACGGAGATTCGTTAAGCGAAATGAAAATTGAGCCAAAAAACAGGGCAAAAAGTTTGATCGAAGATTTTATGATTGCCGCCAATGGAGCCACAGCCAGATATTTGGCCGATAAAAATTTTCCTTCCCTGCGAAGAGTTGTCCGCACGCCAAAACGTTGGGACAGGATCGTCGAACTGGCTTCCGGGCATGGGTTTACACTGCCTGAAAAGGCTGACTCCAAATCACTTTCAGCATACCTGAAATATTTCAAACAAAACGATCCGCAGCATTTCACCGATATGTCGATCAGTGTACTTAAACTTTTGGGAGCCGGTGAATATTTGGTTGAAACTCCAGGTTCTACCTCCGAAGGTCATTTTGGACTGGCAGTCAAAGATTATACACATTCAACAGCGCCCAACCGGCGTTTTCCCGATTTGGTGACACAACGTTTGCTTAAATTGGCCATGGCGAGCCATCCTGTTCCTTATTCGATTGAACAATTAGAAGAAATTGCACGCCATTGTACTTTAAAGGAAGATGATGTAAGGAAAGTAGAGCGTCAGGTTGAAAAATCGGCCAATGCCATGCTCATGCAGTACCGGATTGGCGAAACGTTTGAAGCCATCGTCAGTGGTGCCTCGCAAAAAGACACATGGATACGGCTTATTAATCCGCATGTCGAAGGAAAACTGGTCAGTGGATACAATGGCTTGGAAGTTGGGCATAGACTAAAAGCACGCCTGACATACATCAATATAGAGGCAGGATTCATTGATTTTGAACGGGTTGAATGATACTAAATTGGTTGGTTGGTTTGATGTGTGAATGATGTAACTCATTCATGAAATTGTGTAACACTTTCTTGCTTTTGGATAACAAACTTTGGTTGAAATATTTTTTACACATTAAAACAAAAATTACATGAAGACAACAATTTTAACAATGGCTGTACTTGCCTTAATGACAGTAACAACAGCAACCTCTTACGGACAGAACGTTGATAAAAAATCTGAAAAAGCCAGAAAAAATATTCTGGAAGGCAAAAAAGATGTGGCAAATGCAAAACAGGATTTGAAAGCAGCTCAAAAAGACTCAATTGCAGATTATCAGAAATTCAAAAAAGAATCTGAAGCGAAAATCGCGAACACCGAAAAAAAGATTGCTGATTTGAAATTAAAAGCGGCAAAATTGGATATGAAATCTAAAGCCGAATACGAAAAGGAACTTGGTCATTTTAAACAAAAAAATGCAAACCTGAAAAAACGTCTCGCAGATTATAACGTAAAGGAAAAAAGCAAATGGACATCTTTCAAGATCGAATTCGAAAAAGACATGGAAGAACTTGGCCAAGCGCTGAAAAATTTCACTGTCAAGAACAAATAGTGCCAATTAATATACTATTGTTGAAGGTTGGGTTGCCCAGCCTTCAATTTTTATATTAAGAAGTAACTATAATTCAGCTCAATACTTTTACCAACAAACTTATCATCTTCTTATCGGCCAATAGTTCAGCCACTACAAGTTTTGCCCAACAACCTGTACTGAAACCAGACCAAATGTTACAAACCTCACGTCACCCATCACGAACCACAGTATCAGGTGAGAATGTTGCAGAGATTGGTTTTTTACTGCATGTATAGCTCTTTTCGCTATAGACGCACATTATAAAAAATCCGGACATCCTTGCTAAACATTGTGAAGATGCTTAAATTTCACCATCCGGGTAAGGGACTTTTAGCTTGCCTAAAGGCCGCAAGCTACTTGGCGACCATTACCTGACCAGAACGAGGTTTAAGAATATTCATAGACAACAAATGAGAACAATATAACTACCGATAAAACCAAGGCTTCGAGTCGTTGAGGAACGAGATCCAACAGGAGGCCGTTGCGCGAAAGTTGGAGATCAGCTTTCGCGCCATTCCGACCAGATTTTTGGCCTTGTTGTTTGGATAGGAACAGGATCGGATCTCTTCAAATACCTCCTCCGGTTCAACGGCTGCCATCTTTCCGGTGGGCGGGAACCGCTTAAAATGAGACAGGATAATCCAATTTACCTGTTTATCGGTGCACCAAACCGAGAGGATAACCGCTACCAGCAGCTGAACCGGATCGTGCTCATGCAGTTCTGTTTCGGCTACCGGAGTGGTCGCCCGAAACCATTCTATCACTTTATCACAAATATCTTTGGGTTGAAAATGACGGCCTCGAAGTTAAAATCTGCATTTTCAAACCGCTGTCCCAATACCCGTGAAACCACCCTTAATGGATAAAAACAAAAAGTCCTTTTAATCATCATTTTTAAATAATATGTTTATTTTTGATAGGAGTAAGATCATCAGGACCCATAGATATATAGATCATTACCAATGTAATAATACACCATTCGTAATATCTTAAAGAAGTTGACGACCACCTTGCAAATAGAGGAACATGGACATAAAATGTAAATGATAAAATCATGAAGACAAGTTATTTGATCAAACACTTTTTGGGCACATTTATATTTTTTACAATCAAGGGTACCTTTTGAAAGATTTTGGTATTAAGTATAAAAGGCTTGATTAGTCTTATTTAAAAGAGTGTAATCATGTCTTTCCTAAACCTTTTATACCGAATCAAAGATGAAAAAACTGATTTCCCTCACTTTTATGTTGTTAATGGGATTATTTTGTTTAGCCCAGGAAGTTGAGTTTTGTGGTTCGTTAAATACTTCTTCGGTAATTAATTATCAAAACGCGTATGGAATAGGGCTTCAATATCAACATGATATTAGTCAAAAATTTAAAGTTGGATTTGGAATCCATTATAATTTTAAAAACTCAAATTTTATTAAAGAATTTGAAGATATTGATGGTTCTGCTCCACATTGGGTAGAGAACACTAATTCAAAATCAAGGCGTTTTTCAATCAGATTAAATATTCAAAGGCTAGTTAGGGACAATGAAAATTTATCAATATCTCTCGGTCCTGAAATTAGTTACAATTATCTATGGGGTAAGGATAATATAAGCTCTTGGAGTGGAGGATCCTATAGAAAGAATTTTATGCGGAATATTGATTTAGTAAAATTGTTCGGAATAGGCTTGATATCAAAGATAGAAATTAAAGATTTTATTAAACCTCGATTATCACTGTGCTTAACAGCTAGACCTGAGATTGTAACTAATCTGATATTTAAAAGATCCGAAAATTCAGGAGAGACAGCATTTGTAGAATTTCAAATTGGAATTAAATATAGATTTAAAAAGTGACTGTAAACTAACCCCACTGGCGCGTATTTGTAATCATAGGTGGTCGAAAGATCTTTTTTTGTTCAAGTTTTGCGATTTTAATTTGGGCTAAATTTTAGAAAAATTTTGATTATGCATTTTTTTAGGGAACTGCAAATTTCCGGAAATATGTTTTATTCATTAGAGCAGGATCTCCACCACATTCTTTGACAATTATGGTTATTAATGCCTCCCAAAGTTCTATTGTAAACCTGCGTTTTGCCGTTTTATATCCAAGATCATTGATTTTCTTATACAAGAGTATCAACATGGAAGCAATCAGTGTCATGTAAAGCATCACTTTTATCCCATTCTCACTCACAGATAAAAAATGACTTGCATTCAGTTCTTGCTTGATGAAATGAAAAAATACCTCAATATCCCATCTTTGTTTATAGATATCTGCAATTTCTTTAGGGCTTAGTTCTAAATCATTAGAAATGAAGTAGAAGACATTTTCTTTCTTTTTAACTCGTCCAATATTGCTGGGTGGTGTTGTAACTATTTTCTCTTTTCTCTCTGCTACGATCAGACGATATGTGTTCTGCTTATCAACGTGATGTTTCCCATACAGATGCACAATTTGGCTGCTTATCAGTTTTAGTTCCCCTAAGTCCCGGTCGCTTTCAGATGGATAATCAAGAGTTACAATATCAAACCTTCTGTCAGTCTTTAATCTCCCCACAAAAGGGATATGAGCGTTATTGAAGGAAGAAAAATTTGCTATTGATGATACACCCCTATCAAAAGTGTAGATATTGGTGGTTGAACCTTCTTTTGATGCATTTAACAGAACTACTTCAGGGATCGCCCTGTCCTCACTTGTATAAGAAGGGTCGGTAAAAACTTTAAAATCACAGGCGGTCAACCCGTCAAATGCGATGGTGTATTTTACTTGTTTGACCACCTCTTCGGATGTTTTACCATATTTCCTCCCAGGAGATAATCCCTTTTTGAGCTTGTTACATGTTTCGGCAACCATGCTGCTGTCTACCCGTATAATACGATATTTTAACTGCTCTTCTTTTGGGAAGAATTTCGAGAATTCTGAATATATACCCTCGTATGTCAATCGGAAAAATTCCGGATCTATCGTCGATAGACGGGTTGATATAGAACTGCGGGATATCTTCATCCCCGCATCATAACTAAACATTGTTTTAAAAAGGTCACTCTTGAAAAGGTCTTCCAGGGTTCTCTGGCTCGTTCTGTCTGTGGTCAGAAGGCCGTATAACAGAAGGTTAAATATGCGTTTACCATAAAGTACTTTAGCACAGTAATCAATTTTGGTATCTTTCGATAAAGTACTCAGAAGACCATCAGGTATTAGGCCTAATATTTTTTGAACATTTATCTTCTGACCAGGGTACATTGCCAACATATATTTTGATGCAAAAGTACGCCAGCAATCAAATAAATAACGATTTCAAACTGCTATTTATCAACACTATAGTGTGCTTTTTGTTGATAAGGGTCGAATTTCCAATTTCTCTAAATTCTTCCTGACTTTTAATGGAAAATCTTTCGACCACCTATGATTACAAATCCGCAACAGCGGGTGATATCCCTGTCATCGAAATCAGATATCCAATTAATAGTAGTACATTACCGATCTTAAAATCGTTTCAAATACTCACCAATAGAAAGTGAAATTATATGTGTTTTTCAGCCGAAGCAAGTTTTGCAGGAGGTCTAATAATTTCTGCTATTGGTGTTGCCACTGTTACCAAAGTTCATAAATCTTCGCAACTCATCTTTGCCAGTATTCCTCTTTTCTTTGGAATACAACAGTTTACCGAAGGTGTTTTGTGGTTAACCTTGCCAAATCCTGATACTGTAATTATTCAAAAAATCAGCACCTATTTGTTTTTAATAATGGCTCAAGTTCTTTGGCCAATGATGATTCCGCTTTCGGTACTGTTCATGGAAGAAGATCGGAAAAAGAAAAGATTACTTCGGTTATTCCTTGCATTGGGTGTATGTATAGCCATCTATTATGCCGTCTTTTTGACAATCTTCACTGTCAATCCTGAAATTATGGGCTATCACATTCACTATCACACCACCGCACCTCAAACGTTTGCCGTACTTACTTTTTTGATTTATTTAACGGTGACAATTGTTCCGCTCTTTATTTCGAGCATCCAAAAAACACATTTATTGGGCATTTTAATGTTTTTATCGTGTGCGGTTACTGTTATTTTTTTCAGGCAATTCCTTACTTCTGTATGGTGCTTTTTTGCTGCAATCATCAGTGGCGTAATCTTCTGGATTCTTCGCGATTCAAAAAGGCAATTCAATTTCGACAAGTTAGCTTTACTCAAAGAAAAACTTATTGGCATCAAAATATAAGCTAAATCCGCGCAAGTGCAGATATTGCGATAACGAAGGAGAGACGAGGCTGTCCAAAAAGACTTAAAATAATGTTTTTTTGTCTCCGTGAAACTCAGTGAACCCTCAGCGTAACTCTGTTATACAATAAGTTACACAGAGAGTCACAGCGGATTCAGTAGCGTAGAGCGGGAAGGATAGAAGTACCTTCCCTGCCCCCTCGTCAATCCGTACGTGCGGTTTTCCCGCATACGGCTTTCCTATAAACTTCTTCATTAGCATTCACAAGTGAACTGGCAGAAAAGCATATTTTGTAGGATCTATCAGCCCAAATCGGGCAATTAAAACCGCTGAGGCCATTATGTCCTTAAAGCCTGCATTTCCGTTGGCTCTTGCGCGCGTAGTACCGATTCAGACTGTCGAATAAGTAAAACCGAAGTCGACGTTTACTGGGCTGATGCGGATTTGCAACCCGCTTCTCCCCCCTGGCGCAAATCTGCAATTCCTGCCTGCATAATTTATCGAAAAGCTTATATTTGTATAACAGCAATATTCTGGCAATGAGTCGAAAATATAAGTTTTATCATCCTGATGGCCTCAATTTTATACCTTTTGCCGTTCAGGGCTGGGTCGATATTTTTACGCGCAACGAATACAAAGACATTCTCGTTGGCAAACAAGGACAGTCAGAATTAAGACGGATAACAAAGAAATTTACGAATAAATAATCCACGACAAAAATGAATTTTGAAGAAATAATAAATTACAGACGTTCAGTAAGACACTACAAAGATCTTCCGATTGATTCAGAAAAAGTTAAACATTGTATAGAATTGGCAACATTGGCACCCAACAGTTCCAACATGCAACTTTGGGAGTTCTATCACATCACAAATCCGGAAATTCTTAAAGAACTCTCTGTCGCCTGTTTAAATCAAAAAGCGGCGACTACTGCCCAACAAATGGTAGTTTTCGTAACAAGGCAGGATTTGTACCGAACAAGGGCAAAAAAAATGATTGAAATGGAAACCCGGAATGTTCTGAAAAATAGTCCAAAAGAGAAACACGGGAAAAGAATCAAACGCTGGGAATTGTACTATGGGAAGGTAATGCCATTTTTATATTCTCGCTGCATAGGAATTATCGGGCTTTTCCGAAAAATCATAGTGAACATAATTGGGATTTTCAGAACAATCACTTATCAGGTATCTGAAAGCGACATGAGGGTCGTGGTTCACAAAACCTGTGCTTTGGCGGCACAAACGTTTATGTTGGCAATGGCCAATGAAAGTTACGACACCTGTCCGATGGAAGGTTTTGATAGCAGAAAAGTGAAGAGCATCCTGAAATTGCCTTTGGGGGCAGAAATCAATATGATTGTCTCCTGCGGAATTAGAGACGAACGAGGAGTTTGGGGAGACAGAACAAGAATTCCTTTCAACGAAGTTTATCATAGAATTTGATTTACAGACTGATGCCGGCAGGGTTCCCGGTAGGGCACCACACCCTCAAACCACATTCACCGCACAAAGGCTTTCGTGCCACGCAGACATAACGGCCGTGCAGGATCAGCCAGTGGTGGGCAACAGGCAGCAATTCGGGCGGGAATAGTTTGACCAGCTGTCTTTCGGTCTCTTCCGGGGTCTTGGATCCTACCGTCAATCCCAACCGGGCCGAAACCCTGAATACATGGGTATCGACCGCCATGGCCGGCTTGTTGAATACAACCGAAAGGATCACGTTGGCAGTCTTGCGGCCCACTCCCGGCAGTTGAAGCAGCTCCTCCATCTCTTCAGGTACAGTACCCTGAAAGTCGGAGATCAGCTTTCTCGCCATCCCGACCAGGTTCTTGGCCTTGTTGTTTGGATAGGAACAGGATCTGATCTCTTCAAAGACCTCCTCCGGTTCAACGGCCGC
>Ga0302286_10002972_pt1 | contig 11596 bp, 6 predicted proteins | sample III_Fen_E2_3_FD_198765 | JGI IMG/M metagenome (GOLD analysis project Ga0302286, IMG submission 198765) | Peat permafrost microbial communities from Stordalen Mire near Abisko, Sweden - III_Fen_E2_3 | ecosystem: Environmental > Terrestrial > Soil > Wetlands > Permafrost | place: Sweden: Abisko...
TTCCGCATATTATCCCTTGTCTTTTGTACATCAAGTGAGAAGAGAATGGCCGGATCTTTCGAAAAATCTGTTTTGTTGCTTTTTATCGCTTTCGTAATTTTTTCCAACGATGAAAAATCAGATTTATCGTAAACGTATTTCACGTATTTAGCAAAATCACCGTTGAATTTCTTCTGAATCTGGTTATAAAACTCAGGTAATGCGTCGCCACTTACCGACTTTTTATACACATCGAGCATGGCAATCATAGTGGCTTGATCCACTTTTTGATAATAATCGGTATAGATTGCAGCCAATTGTTTCAACAAGGAATCTTGTGGTATATTAGGAGTAATCAACCGTTCAGCCTGAGTGGCCAAACGTGGCATTTCAACCCCGTTCAGTAACGATTCCGACAAGTAACTCAACGCATGACTGTAAGGATAAATTTCAGTATAACCATCCTCAAGTGTTTTCAGCACATTTTTGTACTTGGCCTGACGAGCAGGCGAAGCATTCATCCATGTTGCAAAAGCTCTTTCTTGTTCTCGCTTTTTAGAGATTACATCCAATCGGGCAATGGCTTTATTCATACCAATACTGTTTTTCCAGTAATTGGCACTTCGTGCAAACTTGCTGGCATACGCCAAATTAATAGCTTCATCGGCACGCATAAACGAATGCCACACATCTTGTTTCGCGCCACGTACGTCGATGCGGGCCTGATTGGTAGATTTCATCCGGTTGCTTACGCCCCACGAAGTCAAATAACGGGTAGTAGTACCCGGATTGCCCATAATCATGGTGTAATCGCCAGCCTGATAACCCTGATTGGAGATGGCAGCAAAACGTTTGGGAGAATAAGGCACATTGTCCTTGGCGTATTTCGCAGGTTTGCCATCGGGTGTGCTATAAACTCGGAAAACCGAAAAATCGCCCGTATGACGCGGCCACATCCAGTTGTCGGTTTCGCCACCAAACTTACCAATAGCTACCGGCGGAGCAAATGCAAAACGAATATCGCTGAATTCCTGATAAACAAACATGTAAAATTCATTCCCCGAATAAAAAGAACGAACTCGGGCGGAAATGGCATTTTCCTTTGGCACGGAACGCACCAGTACATTGGAAAGAGAATCAATTTTATCTGCACGTTTTTGTCCTGTCAGATTGTCGGGCAATTGGGAAACTATTTTTTCAGTCACATCTTCCACACGCACCAAAAACTTCACAGTCAGTCCGGGACATGGAATTTCATCCGAAAGCTTTTCGGCAGTGAAACCATCTTTCAGGTAATTGTGCGCCATAGAGCTGCGTTGCTGAATGGCATCGTATCCGCAATGGTGGTTGGTAAACACAAGTCCCTGACTGGAAACCATAACACCCGTACAGCCGCTACCGAAAACAATGACTGCATCTTTCAGACTGATATTCTTATCGCTGTAAATTTCATCGGCAGTAAGTGCACAACCCATTCCACTCATTTTCTGGATATTCAATTTTTGAATCAAAGGTAACATCCACATTCCCTCGTCGGCCCGCACCCCGGCAAACATGCTGAGCGCGAGCAAAAAGACCAATAGTTTCTTCATTTTCTGTTTTTTGTATTTTGTTTTAATTTTTAGCGAGCGGGTAAATTAATAATTGTGGTGGTTTTTGCATATAAATGCAGTGCAAAAGTAAAAAAAATATATGAAATAGGGTCATAGGGTTCTAACTCTTTTATAACCGAATGTCATAAATTCAATTTACAAGCAATTAATTGAATTTAAAAAAAGGAACAAGGAATATAGGTTTGGTCGGACTTTAACTGAAATAAACACAGCATTCTATTTTGTAATGCTAAAGTTAATTGTATATAATAAACATAAAAAAGAATAAAAACACGATGTGATTAAACTAATTAACCATAAGTTTGCAAACGAATCTAATAAATTTTAGTGATAATTTAAAAAAAAAGATTTATGGCAAATTTGATTTCAGCCACGTTTACGGAAGAAAACGAGCGACAAGCCATGGCATTATTGGCTCAGCTCAAAGCATTGTTCCCTTTTGGGATTAAACTGTCGGACGATGAGAAGAAACATCTTAATCGGTTAGACGATGGGCGCATACCTTTTGTAGAAAAGGGATTGTTTTATGGCGAAAGGCAACCGTTGGTGGTTCCGCCCTTTACCAATTTGGGAGAATATAAAAAAGACATTGACTTTGTGAAAGCCACCAGCCGCGTGGGAGTCGAACTGCAGAGCTTAGCCGAAATGGTAACCGATGCCCGCACTGCCGCCGGAAGCGATGCCTATCAGGCAGCACTTTCCGTTTACAATTCGGCCAAAGGGGCTGCCAAACAAGGCGTACCCGGCACACAAACCATTGTGGACGAAATGGGAAAACTCTTTGAAGGGCAACGCAACAACTCCAAAGCGGGCGAGACTACCTCAAAGTGAGGCAAGGCTAACTTTTAGGTAAGCCAGCCTACCTAAAACATAGGCTGGCTTATCTCCGAGTTAGGCAAGGCTAGTTACAACCTAAGCAAGCTCGGTTAGAACTGGGCTTGCTTAGGTTGTATTCAGGCTAACCTGCCTTTTAGGTAGGCTAGCTTAATAATGAGGCGAGTAAGCTTAGGTTTCAGTTAGCTCAACTAAGAAATTTTAGAATGGGATGCAACGGTTTTAAATGAAAATGCATCTTGATAATAAAATTCATCGATTTAAATGCTATATTATTCACACTAAAAATATATAAGATTATGAAAAAGAATTTGTTTAAATCGTTTTTGATATTCACTTTTGGAGTAATAGTGTTAAGCTGTGAAAGCCCAAAAGAGATATCTGATAATTATGTTGAAGGACGAATAATTGGATTTGATCCTTGTAATGGTGGCTCAGATGCTGCGGTTGAAGGTCGTGGTTTTGTTATTGCTTTGAATAATTCTTCAGACACACTTGTAACATACAATTTGCCTGTTAATTTATTCACATTTCCAAAGGAGCTTTTCTCTGGATATTTAGGGAGTTTCTTGTTCCCAGATACTGCTAGGAATAGTTATAAAATTCGTTTCCAATATAGATATTCTAGTGATAGTGAAAAAGTGCATCCTATTTGTTCAGGAATGATATATCTGGCTGATTATAATAAATATGTTAGAGATCGTCAAATTGTAGTTGAAAATGTTTCAAAAAATTAAAACCAGGGATATGAAAAGAAAAATCATACTAATGTTTTTATTGTTTTATGTATCTAATGTATTTGTATACACATATGCGCAAGAGAAAACAGACAGCTTTTATTATGCTTATAATGAAAAGATTAAACTCACACCTGCTAAAAGTAAATTAATTCTTAGATATTCTGCAATCAAAGGGAAAGCTACAGCAAAAATTCAATCTTTTTCTAAAAACATAGTACATCGATCTGTAGATGCTAGAACTGTGATTGTTACGATTATCGATGAAGTTGAAAAAAACAATTTAGTAGATAAGTTGAAAAATGATAGTAATTTATATAGTTGTCAACCTATTTATACTATAAATACAGGTCTTGAGTTGGGAGTGACTGACGAAATATTAGTCAAGTTTCTTGATAATGTTCCTCAAACACAAATAGAAGCTATAAACAATCAATATAAAGTGACAGTCATAAAAAAGACAGAAATATATCACTTATTAAAGGTTCCTAGGGGAGCGAATGCATTAGAAATTGCGAATAAGTATTTTGAAAGCGGGTTAGTTAAGTTTTCCCATCCAAATTTCATTTCAGAAGCAAAAGTTAACTACATTCCTAATGACCCATATTTTGCTTTTCAAGTTGCCCTTCATAATACGGGGCAATTGTTCAATGATAATCACACGGGAACTTCAGGAGCTGACATTAAAGCGCCAGAAGCCTGGGATATAACTAAGGGCAATAGTAATATTGTTGTCGCTGTAATTGATCAAGGTGTTACATCAAATCATCCTGATTTACCGAATTCACGTCAAGTAAGATTGAATGGAAGTAATTTTGGAACTGGAGATGCTAATGATCCGTCTCCAGTTGGAAATGATAATCATGGAAATTCTTGTGCTGGAGTAATTGCTGCAACACAAGATAACAATGAAGGAATTACAGGGATTGCACCATATTGTAAAATTATGCCAATTAGATGGGATGGTTCCACTTCTGTTCAAGGCATGTGTGATGCAATCAAATTTGCTGCTGATAATGGAGCGGACATAATTTCAAATAGTTGGGGTTATGATTCTGATAATCCAAACTCATATCCTGTCATTGTTGAAGGAATTCAATATGCAGTTACAAATGGAAGGAGTGGTAAAGGTTGCGTCGTCCTATTTGCTGCAGGTAATACAGCAAGTCATATAAATGGTAATAATGGTACTATTCAATTTCCTGCGAACGTAAATATCTCAGGAGTTATTACTGTAGGAGCTTCAGATAGATATGATCAACAGGCTCAATATAGTCCATCAAGTAATAGAAATAGTAGCAATAATCAAGTCATAGATATTGTCGCTCCTTCACATAGAGCCTATCCTTGTCAAATTACGGGAGAAACATTTGAAATGTGGTCTCTTGATATCCCAGGTGATGCCGGATATAACTCTTGGCATAATAATGGTGTTTGTTCTAATGCTCCTGCTGTGGGAGAATTATTACTAAATGCAGGAACTAATTTCATGTCATATACAGGTAGATTTGGTGGAACATCTCATTCTTGTCCTGTAATAGCTGGTGTAGCTGCATTAGTGTTGTCTGTAAACCCTAATCTTTCACAACAGAATGTTTTTGATATATTAACTTCGAGTACAGATAAGGTTGGAGGTTACACTTATACAAATGGACAAAGTAATGAAACGGGTTATGGAAGAGTAAATGCATATAAAGCGGTAAATGCTGCTTTACCCACTATCTCCGGTCCCTCTCAAATATGCAGTCAAGGCACATATACCATAGATTTGCCCGGAGCTACTGTAGCGTGGAGCAGTGATGTTCCCATGATTTTCAAAGTACTTTCAGGAAATGGAACAACCACGGCGACCTTCTATATTGACTTTAGGCGGTTTCTTCCTACTAAAGCAAAAGTTATAGCTCAGGTAACCATGGGTAATCAGACCTTCACGGTAACAAAAGATGTTCAATTAGGGACGCCAACACCGGATTATTATATTTTTCAGATGACTGACGACGGAGTACTTAGTGCTGTTAATGCAGGAGTTACAGGGGTAGAGTATTTCTTTCAGATAGCAAATGTTCCTCTGTCTCCCAAAGATAACAATTATCACTGGACGATTATCCCACCTCCGAATATTCAGGGTGTAGATCCGCAGTTTAATACGATTGGTACGGGTCAGGAAATTAACTATATGGGGAGGATTCCTGGTGCATATACCATATTACTAGTATATGATGATAGTGAGTGCGGCTCAAGTCTTGAGTCAATACGTACGTTCAATTTAAGCGGTGAAATAATTAATCAAACTCTCACCCTGTATCCCAATCCCGCCACGGATATGTTGAATGTTTCATTGACTGGGCAAAATGAGAAATCGGCAAGTGTATCGTCGCGAGCCACAAGTGTGGATGTAGAACCTTATACCATTGAATTGTGGAATGAACGTTCAGGTTTAGCAAAGACTATATCGGGAAATAAATCAAATATTCAAATATCATTGCGAAGCTTGCCAAAAGGAATGTACTACTTGCATTTAAAAAAGAAAGGAAAGGATGTGCAAAAGAAACCATTCTGGGTACAGTAGTATTGTATTAAAGGAATCAGGCATCATCCCTGTACTTAAAATGGTGATTTGTTTTCAGTGAAGAAACGTCAAATTCGCTATAATAATAAGAAACTCCTGCAAGATTTATTTCATGCAGGAGTTCTTTATTTTAGTCCGTTTTATTTGAATAAAAAAAAAGGTTAAATGAGCATTTAATCAGAACGTAAACGCCGCTCCAATCATAGCATTTGTTCCCTGCACATCGTAACCATAAAAGTTTTGGTAGCGGTTGTTTATCAGGTTATTTATCTTGGCAAAAGCCGTTAACCAGCTGTTGTAATTGTATGAGATGCCGAGGTTAATGTCCAATTTATCGTTCATCAGGTAAGCCACGTTGCCCAGTTTGGCGTAACGGGTTCCTTCAAAATATGCATTTGCCGAAACGCTCAGATTGGGATTGATTCGGATATTGGTGTTAATCTCGGCTTCGTATTTGGGTTTGTTCCAGGCATAGGCTTCACTGTTCACGTTCCAACTGTTGATTACTCCTTTTAGCTCCACATTCACCGTGTTTTTATAGTTGTAAGCCAACCGAGCCCCCAGTTTCACCAGCGAAGCATCGCTGTAAACCACCTGAAAACGATTGGAATAAATACTGGTGAATGAGAATGGAACAAGCGGAATATACGGCGGATTAATCATATAATAATCCTTGTTTACGTAAAAATACTGATCGTCTATTTGCCGAATATCAATGTAGGCGTTTACCAACAGATTGTAAAAAGGTTTCAGTTTAATCCCCGCATACAGATCGAAAGGCGTGTAGGTATCTCTTACCCTTACATCCGAATAGATAAATGGGTTTTCGTTATAAATTTTGTCCAGCGTGTTGATTTGATAATCGCCCGTCAAACCCCCATAAACCGAAAGAAATTTAGGGAACGGTTTCCACTCGGCTGCAACATCTACCGACGGATTAATGAAATTACCATGCACAAACGAAAATGCCGATTTCACTCCCAAGCGCACGTTCCAGTTTTCCTTGTCAATCTTGTAATAAGGGTTCAAATTCAACACCGTGTAGGTATTCCAAAAATTCAATGACGAAGCAGTTGACGAAGAATAATTCATGTTATTCATATCAAAATCAACTCCCAGACGATTGGCTTTCAGCGGTGAACTAAATTTTGCCGACACATTCACCATGTTTTCTGTCATTCCAAATTGCGAATGAAACAAGTTGTAATGCATTTCGGCGAGATAGGTCAAGTCGGTTGACAACGGCAACGAACGAAATCCAAGGGTGGAATTAAATCTCCAGAAGGTATCACCAATGGGTTGGTTGGCAAGCGTGCTAATATCATAAATTCCTAAATTTGAATTAAGTCCATCTGCTTGTCGTTCGGAGTAAATCAACCAGTTGGCATCTTGATTCAATTTGTTCAAATCAAGAATGTTGTTATTGCTATCGTAGTTATTTCCATAGAGTTTTTGATATTCATGTCCGCCACCAACTCCGGCATACAAATCAAATGTTTTGAATAATTTGTCAAATGAAAGTGCCGCTTTGGTAGTCGAATGCATTCGTTTCGGTTCAAACGTACCGAGGTGGTTCAACGAAAAATCAAGTCGCATATCGGGCGTATTGACCACCGGATACTGAAAATCGGCCATTGTATTCAGGTAATTTCCTAAACCAATACGCGCAAAACCTTCATTGGCTTTTGGCTTTCCGTAGGACAGATCGGCTGCTGATAGTGTGTGAATATTGAATCCGACATTGATTGGCAAATTGAAATCGCTGTATTTGGCAGGCGTTTTTATCACCGAGGGTTCTAATACCTGAGGAGTGGAATTAATCTTACCGGCATCAATAATCACGGGTCGATATTCGCGTTCAACCGAAACATTCCGGTTTAAAATCGTATCCTGAGCGTGTAAAGCAAATGTACAGCCGCCAATAAACACGGCAATTGCGATAATATATTTTGAATTTTTCATTGTTGTTTCTTCTAAGACAGATGCTTACTTTTAATTAATTATCGTATTCTTTTCTCTCTGACTGATAGCATTCAATCTGTCGGTTATCATAGTTTGAATCTCGTCGGCCGGTTTGTAGTTTTTCTGCAAACTAAGCAAGTATTGTTTTGCCTGAAAATCATTATTCTGTTTGATATAAACATCGGACAACAACACAAAACTACGCGCTAACCAGAATTGATACGGCGTGTTTTTCTTAGCAAAATCCATCACCTCATTTTCCGATTCGCTCAATTTCCCCTGATCAAAATATAAATTAGCCAACAAGAATTTGGCTTCTGCGCCATTTTCAGTTCGTGTGTCCAAAGCCAGCGTTTTCAACTCGGGTTCAGCTTCTTTGTATTGTTTTAAAGCCAGATAAGCTTTGGCCCGATTGTAACTTGCCTCGGCTTTCAGTTCGTCACTCGAGTGTGGATCTGCAGTAATTTCGGAAGCAACTCTGATGGTGGTCTGATGGTCGTTCAGGAAATAACTGCAACGCAAAACGCCCAAGCGACTGATATTCTTATTTTCGGCGGTTTGAGCCACGGTTTCCAATTGTTTGAAGTAGGTCAGGGCAGAGGAATAATCTTTTTGGTCGTAAGTTATTTCGGCACATCGGATGGTTGCTTCCTCTGTGTATTGATTTCCTGTGATTTTCAACAGCGCCTGATAGGCTTTCAGCGAAGCGGCTTTGTCGTCGGTGCGATAATAACTATCGGCAATGTAGTATTGAGCCGTGGTGCAATAACGTCCTCCGGCACAGAATTTAGTCAAGTAGTTTTGCATGCCTGTGATGGCTTTGGCATAATTCCCGTTCATGTATTGTCGTTCGGCAGCAATATAGGATATCGAGTCCTCACGGCTCGCACCGGCCGATTTCACTCCATGTCCGAGCGTTCGGGTATACGTCATATAATCGGCCACATTATCAGTATCGATATAAACCGTTTCCAGACTTTCGAGAGCGGTATTGGCTTCGTCGGTTCCCGGAAATTTGGAAATTACATTTTTATAGGCGGTTATGGCTTTGTCGTAATCTTTCATATTGAAATAAACCATCCCGATTTCCAGAGCTGCTTTACGGGCGGTGGCGCCGTTGGGCATATATTCAAGCAACCGCTGATAGGTGGCAATGGCTTTCGCGTTGTTTTCCAGCATCAGGTAGGCGCGCCCCATTTCGTAGAGCGCATCGTCCACGTATTCGGATTTAGGATACTTGCCAATCAGATTTTCGAGCTTGGATATTTTCCCGTTGTAATCTTTTTGCAATCCGGTGACGTAAGCCGATTGAAACAACGCATAATCAGCCGTATTCGGACTGGCCGTTGCCGCCTTGGTATAATAGGTCTGAGCTTTGGCAAAATTGCGGGCATTGAAGTAACAGTCGCCAATACGATTCAATGCATCGGCATAAGTTGTAGAACTTACATTGGTTTCCGCCTCGGCATATTTCAAAAACCAGGTCAATGCTTCCGAGTATTTTTTACTGGAAAAAATGGCATAAGCCAGCGAATAATTGGCCGGAATCAGGTTGATACTGGTTTTGGAATTCGGGTTGGCAAAAAAGGCTCTTAAATCCGTATCAGCCTGATTGACATGACCGGTTCGGTAATAGCTCTCAGCACGCCAATATAAACATTCAGCCACGTATTTCCCTGTTGGAACTGCTTTGATAGCCAGCGTAAAATTACCAATGGCATCTTCCAGCTCATTTTGGGCAAACGACTGCGTACCCAATTGATAAAGCAGGTATTGTTTGGTTTCCAGCAATTTTGAATTGGGCGACTTGATTTTCAGCAACGATTGATAAGCCGCATCGTAATTCTTGGTTGTCATGTAAACTGAAATCAGGTAATCATAGGCTTTATCGGCGTATTTCGATTCGGGATATTCTTTCAGAAATTGCTCAAAAGCGGTAACCGACTCGCCGAAAGCAGTAGTTGTTTCGTAAGTTGTCAATGCGTAGTTGAACATGGCTTCTTCCCTCACATTTGTATTGAAATTGGTTCGGAGCGAAGCTTCGTAAGCCAATCGGGCATTGGTATAATCTTTCAGTTTAATGTATGAATTACCAAGATACAAATAAGCATTTTCGGCTAATTCGTCCTTATCGGTTGTAACTTTCGAAAGATACTGAACGGCGTTGGTATAGTCTTTAATTTGAAAATACGAAAGCCCGAGAAGATACATATCGTTTCGAAGCACTTGTGGGAAAAGCTTTTCGTAGTTTTTTAAATAACCGATTGCTTTTTCGTAATTCTTATTACGATAGGCAATTTCGCCTGCAATTCGATAAATTTCAGCATTGTTTTTATTGTCGGGATTATTTTTCAGCAGTGCTTCGGTACGGGTATTCAGTTCATCGTAATTCTTTTGAACATAATAAATCTGGACGATGTAATAGGGGACTATTTTGCTGTAAGCCGGATTATTTTCCAGTTTTAAGAATTCGGGCAAAGCAACTGTATAATTTTTCTGACAATACTCCGAATAAGCGTAATAATATGTTGACGACATTTTGTAACGGGTATCGACAGCCTTCAATTCTTTAAACAAACCGGAAGCTTCCGCATATTTCTGAGTTTGCAATAACGCATACGCTTTTGAGAAAAGATATTCTACTCTATCATGTTGACTTAGCCGTTTATCTTTTACCTGCGCAAAATAGGTTAACGCCTGTGTATAGTTTTTGCTTTCAACGCCAAGCATTCCCAACATATAATTTAGCTGATCAAAAAACGGAGTATAAGGATGCAGTGTCAAATAATCTTTCAGCAAGTTAGTGGCATCTTTCTTTCGCAATTCGAAAGCATTGGCAGCAATATAATACTGAGCTTCTTCAATTTGACCAACTTGATTCGGGTCAGCCAATTTGAGATAATCCTCGAAACATCGAACCGATGCAGCATATTTTCCTGTGGAATAAAGGTCTTTCCCTTGATTAAACTGAATGGCTTGATGCGTAAAAATCTGGCTTTGCTGGGCAAAACCGGTTGTAAGGGCTAAATTGAGTAGAAAGAAAATAATTTTCTTCTTCATTTTATGATGATTAAAGTTCATGTTTTTAAAAATTTGATTGGGTTTTGAATGTCTCCACAGCCTTCTTAACCGATTGCAGTCCGAAAAGTTCGGGATTCAATTCGTTTAACGGAACGAAAAAACAATCTTCCACATCGTCGGAAGGCTTTAAATGCTCAATACTTTTCAGCTGACAAACGAAAAACAGGTCCAGAGTCGGAATGGTTAATCCGCTGTATTCGTATTCATTAGGCAATGAAAATAAATACCTGGAACTGACAACGGTTGCACCAAGTTCTTCGTTAATCTCCCGTGCCAAAGCCGATTCAGCACTTTCATTTTCGTCTATAAAGCCTCCGGCTAAGTCAAGTGTTCCTTTGGCAGGATCGTTTGCCCGACTGCATACTAATAAGTCTCCTTTTTCGTTTTGAATAAAAGCTGCGACGGCTGCCGATGCATTTACGTAAAAAACAAATCCACACGATTCGCAACGTTTTGATTTTATGTTATTTTGAACAAATTTTGTCGATCCGCAAGCTGGACAGTGTGTGAACAATATTGAAAAATGCATAACAAATCAGTTTATATCAGACTAAAAGCAAAGATACTACATATAACTTGAAAAGTAAACCCGTCGAAAGTGTTGCAACCAAATAAATGCACTGTATATTTGGGTTTGGTACGAACTTTGAACGTGAAACTTTATCAAATATCATTCCTAAAACGCAAAAAAACGCCGATTGGTATGTGAAAATTAAAATACCCTGCATATCGCTGTTAATAACTTTTTGGTAAAGGGTTTATATAATTGCATTTAAAACATTACTTTTGTAATAAAATAAAAAGATATGAGCCGCAAACTA
>Ga0302286_10002973_pt1 | contig 11596 bp, 7 predicted proteins | sample III_Fen_E2_3_FD_198765 | JGI IMG/M metagenome (GOLD analysis project Ga0302286, IMG submission 198765) | Peat permafrost microbial communities from Stordalen Mire near Abisko, Sweden - III_Fen_E2_3 | ecosystem: Environmental > Terrestrial > Soil > Wetlands > Permafrost | place: Sweden: Abisko...
GCATCATGCGAAACTGCTTTGGCTGAAGCCGAAGTCGAATACGCTGATCACACATCGACTTCAATATTTGTAAGATTCAAATTCGACGAAGAAGACAAGAAAAAAGCTTTCACTGCTGCTGGTGTGGATAGCGAAAAAGATTTGTACGCGGTTATTTGGACCACAACTCCTTGGACAATTCCTTCTAACTTGGCGATTTCTTTACACCCAAGATTAGAATATACGTTCTTCGAGAAAGGTGGAGATATCTACTTCGCGGCTCAAGAACTTCTAGGAAGCTTCTTGCAGGGCGTTGGTTGGGAAGAAAGCGACATCAAGGTTTTGGGAAGTACAAAGGGTCAAGACTTAGAATTGTTGAATACTCAACATCCTTTATACAACAGAAAATCACCGATAATTTTGGGCGAACACGTAACGACTGAAGCCGGTACGGGTGCAGTTCATACAGCACCGGGACACGGGCTTGAAGATTACGAAGTCGGGGTTAAATATAAACTTGATGTTCTTTCTCCGCTTGATGCCAAAGGTGTTTGGACAGACGAAGTTTCTGATTTAAAAGGGATTCCTTATTATAAAGGCAACGCTGTTGTTATTGAAAAATTAGAAGAAGCTGGCGCTTTGTTGGCTAAATCGGATATTTCTCACTCTTATCCGCACTGCTGGAGATGTAAACACCCAGTAATTTATCGCGCGACACCTCAGTGGTTTGTCAAAGTCGATAAATTCAGACAAGAAACTTTAGAAGAAATTAAAAAAGTTAAATGGATTCCTACAAGTGGCGAAAACAGAATAACCAACATGGTCGAAGGCCGTTCAGATTGGTGTATTTCAAGACAACGTGCATGGGGCGTTCCGATTCCTGTATTCTATTGCAAAGATTGCGGTGAAGTTATCGTTACTGACGAAATAATTAAACACGTTGCAGACCTTTTTGACAAAGAGAGTTCTGATGCGTGGGTAAAATATTCTGAAAAAGAATTGCTACCGAATAATTTCAAGTGCCCTGCTTGTAAAAGTGAAAACCTCCAAAAAGAAAAAGATATTATGGATGTTTGGTTTGATTCAGGCGTGACCTGGAAAACAGTTGTAGAAAAACGTCACAAAGAATTGGGACATATTCCGGTTGATATGTATTTGGAAGGCTCTGACCAGCATAGAGGTTGGTTCCAGTCTTCATTGTTAACGGCGATGGCTACAGAAGGTCACGCGCCTTACAAACAAGTCTTGACCCACGGGTTTGTACTCGATGGTGACGGAAGAAAAATGTCAAAATCTTTGGGAAATGTTGTTGCGCCTCAAGAAATTATTAAAATTTACGGTGCTGATGTTCTAAGACTTTGGGCAGCTTCTGTTGATTACAGAAACGATATCAAAATCGGTGAAAACGCAATTAAGCAACTAGTTGAAATCTTCAAAAAGACAAGAAACACAACAAGATTCTTGCTTGGAAACCTTTACGATTTCAATCCCGAAACTGATTATGTTCATTATAATGAACTCAAAAACTTGGATAAATTTGCATTGCACAAACTGAACCAGCTTGTTAAACAGGTTACAGAAGCGTTTGAAAATTATGAATTCTACAAATACTTCCAGCACTTGCAAAACTTTGCAGCGGTTGATTTGAGCTCATTCTATCTTGATATCGTTAAGGACAGGCTTTACACTGCGGGTAAAAAATCACTTTCACGCCGAGCTTGTCAAACTGTTTTGTTTGAAATCTCTCAGGCGTTAGTGAGGATTTTGACTCCTGTAATGCCTCACCAGGCTGAAGATATTTGGTTGAACGTTGAAGCTTGTCAAAAACAAGGTATTGAAAGTATTTTGCTTACTGATTGGCCTAAAGTTAACCCAAGATGGGAAAATGCGCCGCTTGAAGACGAGTTTGCGACTATCCTGAAAACAAGAGAAATAGTTTCAAAAGCGATTGAACCTCTACGTGCTGAAAAACAGGTCGGAAGTTCACTTGAAGTTGCCGTTTATATTAAAGCTTCAGAAGCAGCGCAATCAATTTTGAAAAATAACGAAGATGAACTATGCAACATATTTATCACTTCTCAGGCTGTTTTGAGCAATGAGAAGCCTCAAGATGTTCTAAACGAATACACAGAGGACGATTTCACCGTTTGGGTTACAAAATCACACGGTGAAAAATGTGAAAGATGTTGGAAATACAGAACGCTAGGTGAGCACACAGGACACGAAACAATCTGTTCAGAGTGTGTGGACGCTATCAGCGAATAATTATATAATTATTAAAAAGAGCGATTTGCAATGCAAATCGCTCTTTTTTTATCGTAATTCAACACAATTAATGTATTTTTCAAGAGATTTAATAATCGGTAAAAATTCAGCATCCGAATAAGTCGTTTCTTTTAAGAATTCTTCATTGAGCACTTTTGTTGGAACAAATTTTTGCAGGTAATATTTTTCGCTTCCATTTATCAATTCGCCGATTTTTTCAAAATCTTCATGCAAAAGTTGAGATTTTACCACTGTGGTTCTGAATTCAAAATCCACCCCAGAGCTTTTCAATATTTCAATGCTTTTTAGAACAGCTTCCGTGTCGACTTTTGCACAGACAATTTCTGGGTACCTTTCAATTGGCGCTTTGATGTCCATTGCAACGTAATCTATTAACTTTTTATCTAATAACTCTTGCAGCATCTCGGGGTTTGTGCCGTTCGTATCTAGTTTTACCAAAAATCCCAAGTCTTTAATTTGTTTGATAAACTCCGGTAAACCTTTGTGTAAAGTGGGTTCGCCGCCTGTGATTACAACCGCGTCGAGTTTGTTTATGCGAGTCTTTAGAAAGTTAAATAGCACTGATTCGTCAATTGATGAATCAGTGCTAAATTTAATAAGTTCTGGATTGTGGCAATAAGGGCATTTGAAATTGCATCCTTGAGTGAAAATTATCGCAGAAATTTTTTCAGGATAATCAATCAAAGAGCTTTTTTGTAAGCCCCCTATTGGAACTATGAGCATGTAGAGCAAACCTTATTGTCTTCAATAACAAAGTTTTTTCTTGTTGCAAATTCGGTTTTCTTGCCTTCGTTCCATTGTTTTACAGGTCTGATGTAGCCTACGACTCTTGAGTACACTTCACAGTTGTCTCCGCATTTAGGACAAGTAAAGTGCTCGCCAGCTATATAACCGTGCGTAGAACAAGTGCTGAAAGTCGGTGAGAACGTGAAATAGGGTAATCTGTAGTTTTCACAAACTTTTTTGACCAAATTTTTCATGATTTTTATATCGTGGATTCTCTCGCCTGCGTAGATGTGAACAACCGTTCCGCCCGTATATTTTGTTTGCAAATCATCTTGGTGATCCAACACTTCAAAAATATCGTCGGTGAAATTTATCGGCAATTGGCTTGAGTTTGTATAAAAAGGTTTTGCGCCTTTTGAATAATATTCGTCGTCATTTGCACATTTGATTGAAACAAGTTTTTCTTTATCCATTTTAGCCAAACGGTAAGATGTTCCTTCCGCAGGTGTTGCTTCAAGGTTGTAGTTGTTTCCTGTTTCTTTTTGGAATTTAACTATTTTGTCGCGCATAAAGTCCATAACTTTTACCGCGAATTGTCTTCCTGTTTCATCGCCAATGCCTTCTCCTAGTAAATTGAGACAAGCTTCGTTCATTCCGATAAGCCCGATTGTTGAGAAGTGGTTCGTCCAGAAAGCGCCGTGTCTAGCTTTGATGTCTCTCAAATAATATTTTGTGTAAGGGTACAAGTCTTTATCAGTGAAGTTTTCCAAGACTTTTCTTTTCTTTTCCAAACTTTCTTTAGCCAAGTTCATTTTTTCAGCCAAAATGTTGAAGAAATCCTCTTCGTTTTTAGCCAAAAACGCCATTCTCGGTAAGTTCATAGTAACAACCCCAACAGAACCTGTCAAAGGATTTGAGCCGAAAAGTCCGCCGCCTCTGTATTCAAGTTCTCTGTTGTCGATTCTTAAACGGCAGCACATAGAGCGCGCGTCTTCAGGCGACATATCGGAGTTGATAAAGTTTGAGAAGTAAGGGATGCCGTATTTAGCAGACATTTCCCAAAGCCCGTCAAGTTCTTTGTTGTCCCAGTCAAAATCTTTTGTGATGTTATAGGTCGGAATCGGGAACGTGAAAACCTGTCCAGTCGCGTCGCCTTGCATCATTACTTCAAAATAAGCTCTGTTTAGCAAATCCATTTCGTGTTGGAATTGCCCGTAAGTTTCTTCCTTAGCTTCGCCGCCGATTACAACATTTTGCTCTGCGTAATAGCTAGGAACATTCAAATCCATAGTTATGTTTGTAAACGGAGTCTGAAACCCAGTTCTGGTCGGAACGTTGAGGTTGAATATAAATTCTTGCATAGCTTGCTTAACTTGTGTGTAATCAAGGTTGTCGTATCTGATGAACGGTGCCAGCAGTGTGTCAAAGTTTGAAAACGCCTGAGCTCCTGTAGCTTCGCCTTGCATTGTGTACATGAAATTGACTACTTGTCCCAAAGCTGTTCTAAAATGTTTTGCAGGTGAACATTGAATTTTTCCTTGAACGCCAGTGAAACCTTGCATAAGAAGGTCTTTTAAATCCCAACCTACGCAGTAAACAGAAAGCATATTCAAATCGTGGATATGAAAATCGCCGTTTAAGTGCGCTTCTTGGATTTCTCTCGAATAAATTTTGCTCAACCAGTAGTTTTTGCTTATGTTTGATGAGATGTAGTTGTTCAAACCTTGGATTGAATAGCTCATGTTAGAGTTTTCGTTGACTTCCCAATCAAGTTTTTTAAGATAATCATCCATCATATCAAGGTTTGAATTTTCTGCAAATTCTCTCAATTTTGTTTGTTGTTCACGGTAAAGCATATAAGATTTCGCGGTTTTTTTGTAATCCGAAGACAACAAAATATACTCAACAATGTCTTGAATTTCTTCAATCGAAGCTGCTTTAAGGTTTTCGCCCTTTTTGCTTATCAAATGTCTTGTAAGTTCGACAACTTTTTCAGTCAGGCTCATTGCCGTCTTTGTATCGAATTCTTTTGTTACCAATGCTGCTTTTGCAATCGCGTTTGTAATTTTCTCAGAATTAAAGTCTACAATTTTCCCGTCTCTTTTGACAACTTTTTCCATGTTTTGTTTTTCTCCTTTAGCTATTCGGCAGAAATAGGGGTAACTGTAGCGTTAATTATTTCAAAGCGCTGTTGCGAAAATAAATCTTCCATACCCAAATCTCCTGTCTCGAGGTGTAATACCGTCATGCAAGCATAACCTACTAGTTTAGGCATTCCGACTGTACGGCTGCGGACCAGTGTGGGACTTATCTTTCAGGTTTAAATTTAACCTGAGCATTCACCCATCTTTCCCCAAAGTAGTTTTATAATTATAGCTTTTAATTATAAGCATGTCAATAATGTTACTTAAGTAGTAATAATTTTTGTGACAATTATATTTATCTGTTTTTTATAGTTACCTAAATTCAGGCTTTTCTTGTGCTAATTTATAAATTATAATAAGATAGTATTAAGAAATGGAGAGTAAAGCTTGTTAATCAGGTGGTGCAGATTAAAGCGTAAAGAAGTGAAAGACAGAAGTTTATTTTGTTTTTCAAAGTTTAATCTTCGTTCTTTTGCGTTTACTCTCGCCGAAGTACTAATTGTGTTGGGTATAATCGGTGTTGTTGCAGAAATGACTATACCTTCTTTGTCGAACAATATCCAAGATCAAGTTCAAAAAGCTCAACTGAAAGAACTTTTTTCTACCCTCTCGCAGGCCACTCTGGAAATCAAAACAGAGAATGAGGGCTCAATGATTGGTGTTTGGCCTGATTTTGCATCTGCTTATTTTGCGGATACAAGGTTTGGATTAATGTATTCCAAATATATCAAAGTTACTAAAGAATGTTACTCAAGCCCATATTCTTCTGATGCTTCGCAGTGTTGGCATAAGAATGGAACAACTCGAGGTCCAGACAATGTTCTTTGTCCTGCCAGTTCACTTTGTTGGTGCTCTGGTTGTTCAACGATTGAAACGGTGCAAGGCTCTTGGGCGATGATTGACGGGGCCGATTATAATTGTACCGGAGGTCCTTCGGGAAAGACTTGCTTGAATATTGTCGTAGATACAAATGGAATCAAGGGACCGAACAGATGGGATTATGACATCCATACTTTGTACATTACAACTGACGGCGTCGCTTATCCAACGACAGGGCGAACTTTTGATTTGATGACGAAATAGCGTTACTAATTATTCTTAAATCTTAGCTCAATGATTTTACAAAATCGCACAGTAAATATGCTTCATTCGGGCCGACAAGAATTTTAAAATCAGGCAGTGCTTCTGCGATTTCTTCTTTCATATGTGACAAAAGCCCAGGAATGATTATTTGTTTGTTTTTAACTTTTTGGGCCAAGCCGAATTGGTTTACGGTTTTTGCTGCAATTTGAGCTGTGAATTTTTCAGCGGACCATGCGGTTAGAACACTCATCCCGTCTGACGGAGTGACTACAAGGTATGCCGGTTTGTTCAGTGCTTCAATTTCGTTTGCCACCGCAAAATAAGTGAGCGCAAAGTTTGTTGTTAAAAATATTAACGAATTTTCATCCGCGTTGTTGAACTCGTAAATCTTTGATTCGACCTGCAAAGGTTTTTGCGGATCGGTGAAAATGTTTTGTCTAAGCGTCATCAATGTAGAAATCAAAGCTTCGTTAAAATTCTCAAATACAAGCAAGTTGGCATATTTGCAAAGATAAAAACTGGCTTTTGACATTAGTTTTAGTAAATCGTCCTCTGCTTTAAAATAAACCATCACTGGATTTGAGTAATTTTCGTCTTTTTCTAAAACAGCTTTTTTTCTTATATCTGTTAGGGTTTTGATTGTTTCAAAGACTTCGCCGTCTTCTACTTTTGTAATTTCAGTCAAGTCATCTTCAACAACCCAAGCAAAGCCTAAACTGTCGAGTTTGGCTGTAAGTTCGGCAGTGATATTTCCTTTTAAATAAATCAAATCTATCTTAAAAGTCTCGTTAATTCTAGAGATTTCAAATTCGCTAATCTGTTTGAGTTTTTCTTCCCAATCTGATTTTGAAACATCGAGCACAATAGCAATTGCCGTCTTGTTCACAAACGTCTTGTCGTGTCTGAAAAGAACATTTTCTCCACCGACTAAAATTTTATTTTTGTGCCCCAAGTAAACCTCTTTTTGAGGCTTTTTCATACCCTGTGCGAAGATTTCGTTCAATTCTTCAGACGCGTAAGGGCAAAGTTCGATTTCTGTCTGACCTTTAGCTAGCTTTAGCGCAAAAGCCATACAAGTAGGGAACCCACATTTTTTGCAGTTTCCTTCCGGTAACTTCTTCGCCGCCGGTAAATATTTAAAAACCTGTAAACCTGATAATTCTGCCATTACACCAGCCCTTTCAAGGTCTTGATACTGTCAGGATGTTCCAGCACTATTAAGTTCGCACCAGCAGCTATTACAGCCGACGCTGTTGTGATTTCAAACATAATTGAGCGCTCTTTGAAGTCGCCGAAATTTTTATCAAACGTGTCTGATTTTGTTTCTTTTGCTTTTAGTGCTTCTTCGCCAGCGAACGCAATCAGTGGCATATTGAGCATTTTATCGCCCTCAAAAGCCGCCAGTTTGATTCTCTCCATAATGCTGTAGCCGTATTCAAGCCCGTAGCCGAGTCCGCCCATATCAGTATCGATAAGAATCTTATCAAGACTGAGCCCCATATCGGATGTCAGAATATTCATTTCTTTTGCAAGGTTGATATCAATAGGGGTTCTGATAGCCAGAATATGTCCGCCTTTTACAACGCTTGGAACAATGTCCTTGTACGTATTCTCATCAGCGAACGCGATAATGACTTCTCGGTCCAGGACTTCCATTAACGCCGGTAGAAGCTTAACATCAACTGACTTGTTATTGACTCCTCTAACCAACAAAGGTTTTTTTATAAGAGGCAAAAGTTCTTTTAGTAGTGCTTTTGCTTTTTCAACATTTTCATCCAAATTGTCTTCTGAAATATTGAATTTTAATGCCAAAATATCGCAGGCTGTGTTTTGAGCTTGAATAACCAGTTCAGACGCGCTCTTGCCTTCAAACCAATCTTTCACAATGTGAGAAGATTCACTAAAATCAAAGATGTTTAATTCTAGGGCAAAAACCGGCTTAGAGCCTAGTATTTTGTCTTCTCCACCTATTTTCAGTCCTTGAAAATCTATATTTCTAATTGTTGTTGTTTCGGTCATTTTTTATTTTATCCATAAGTACGACGAATTCTTTTTCGTCCAGTGTTTCTTCTTCCAACAGTTTTTTAGCAATATATTCAAGCATATCTTTATTTTCGCTTAACAATCTTGTCGCGTCAGCGTAGCAATCATCAACTATTTTCTTAACTTCTTTGTCAATATCAGCGGCGATTTCTTCTGAGAAATCTCTTGCGTGTCCGAAGTCTCTGCCCATAAAGACGTGTTCTTCGCTCTTTCCGTAAGCCATATTACCCATTTTTTCGCTCATTCCGTAAGCAGTAACCATTTTACGAGCAAGTGCTGTAACTTTTTCCAAATCGTTTGAAGCTCCTGTTGTGATTGAATCATGGCCGTAAGTTAACTCTTCAGCAACTCTTCCGCCCAATGTCATTGTGATTCTATCTAATAATTGGTCTTTTCTCATTGTTAAGTGGTCTTTTTCAGGAAGCGTCATTGTGATTCCAAGTGCCATTCCACGAGGGATAATCGAAACTTTATGAAGCGGGTCACAGTTCTTAAGCAACTTGGATAAAAGTGCGTGTCCGACTTCATGATAAGCTGTATTTTCTTTTTCTTCGTCAGAAATAATTCTGCTTTTCTTTTCAGGTCCTGCCATAACTTTGTCGCTTGCTTCTTCCAAGTCGACCATTTCGATTTTTACTTTGTTATGACGAGCAGCCAAAAGAGCAGCTTCGTTTAGCAAGTTTTGCAAGTCAGCACCCGTGAATCCAGGAGTTCTTTTTGCTACAACTTTTAAATCAACTTCTTCAGAAAGCGGTTTGCCCTTTGCATGAACCATTAAAATTTGTTCTCTGCCCAAGATATCAGGTCTGTTAATAACGATTTGTCTGTCAAATCTACCCGGTCTTAAAAGTGCGTTGTCTAATATGTCTGGGCGGTTTGTAGCCGCAATTATAATAATGTTTGTGTTCTCGTCGAACCCGTCCATCTCAACCAATAATTGGTTAAGAGTTTGTTCTCTTTCGTCGTGTCCGCCGCCTAAGCCTGCTCCACGTTGACGTCCTACAGCATCGATTTCATCTATGAATATAATACAAGGCTGATGTTTTTTAGCTTGTTCAAACAAGTCTCTTACTCTGCTTGCTCCAACCCCAACGAACATTTCTACGAAATCAGAACCGCTTATAGAAAAGAACGGAACGCCAGCTTCGCCTGCAACAGCTTTAGCCATAAGTGTTTTACCTGTCCCAGGGATACCCACCAACAAAACTCCTTTAGGGATTTTTGCGCCAAGTTTGATATATTTTTCGCCATTTTTTAAGAAGTCAACAATTTCTTCAAGTTCTTGTTTTTCTTCGTCAATTCCGGCAACATCTTTGAACATAATTTTAACTTTGTTATCAAGCATCAATTTCGCTTTGCTCTTACCAAATGACATCGCTTGAGAGCCGCCTGCTTGCATACCTTTTGCCATTATCAGCAAGAAGATAATAAACAATGCTGGTAAAATTAATGAGCCCAAAATCCCCATCCATTGAGAAGATTCGCTCGGTTTTTTTACATTAATGTTAACGCCAGCGCTTTCTAATTTAGCCATAAGGCTTGCATCGCTCGGTGTCAAAACTTTATATTGAATAATTGGTGCTTTTTGGTCTCCGTATAATGTTTTTACAGCTTCGTTGCCTGCTTTTTTGGCAACAATCGGCTGAGTTTTTGGGTGTGCAATCAAAGATGCGCTGTCTTTGTCTATTTCGACGCTCTTTATGTCCCCGACTTTAAGTTTTTGTAAAAATTCTGTGTAGGATAATTCTTGTGTACTTGTGTTTGGTCCAGCCATAAGCATAGATACAAATGCGAGCACCATTATGCCTAAGATTACGTACATACCCATTGATTGACTTTTATTCATGTTAAAAACCCCTGTCATCTTTGTTTTACTTAATAACTTCTTTTTTATTATACTTCAAAAGTCTATAATTTGTTAATTTCATTTATTGTCAATTTGTTTTCAGTCTCTTGCTCAGAGGGGGCAACCTTTAGGATAAGCATTTTATTGAGCTCTTTGCTGAGGCTGGTAAAGTCTATGCTAAAGTCAGACTGGGCGTCTTCCTGCTTGCTTTTAATAAATAAGTTTATAGCTGTTAGAATTTCGACAAAAATATCTCTTTCAATATGAGAATTTTCCAAGTCGTCTAAAACTTCCATCAGGTATGGATAAGCGTCTTTACCTTGGTTTTCGTTTAAGGTATTAATTTGCTCTCTTATTTCTTCGTCCTCAAAATCGGCGTTGAAAATTTTAAGATAATAGTTTGAGTATTTAACAACGTTTTCAACAATTTTGTTTGCTTCAATGTATTTAGACATTTTAATAAAATAACTCTTGAAATTGTTGTACAATGCGTTTTTGTTCGGTGTTTTACCTTCGTTTTGGATTACCAGAAAATCTCTAAGGAAGTCTTCAAAAACTTCTAATCGTCCCAATCTTTTGTAATGGTTGAGGATATCAAGCCAAAGTGTTTTGGTTTCGCCGTTGCTTTTTTGCGCGATGTAATCCGAAATCAAATTTATTTGAGATTTATCTTTGCTGTTGATAGCTTGGTACAATTCTCTCGCTGGCACGTCTGAAGACTCCACAAGCACAACCATAAATTGGATTTTTGATATTATATTGAATAATTCTGTCCCTAAAACTTTGCGCTCTCTCGTCTTAATCAAAAAGCTTTTGTATGCCAAGGCTAGATTGTTTTTCTCTTCTTTCTCCGTCAAATTTTCGTTTAAAAGAATTTTTTTGTAAATGGTTCTGTCTTCGCCCGTCAATTTTAGTTTTGGCGCTTTGTTTTTATTGATTAAATATCTGTCGAACAGTTTTTCGCTCGCCAGCGCGTTCTTTTTAGAGGTGTTTCTGTAGTTTTCGCACAACGCACACAACAGCAAGCAGATTGTTGTTACTCTTTGAAGCCCGTCAATGAGTATAAATCTATCCTCATCTTTTTGCATAACCAAAATACCTGAAAATATTGGGCTTGGGAACGTGGAATTTTCTAGCAATTCGTAAAAATATTCTTCCGCGTTTACGTCGTCAAAATTGTATCCATCCGAAAAACCTGCTGATATTAGCCCTTCTGTGGAATTTAGTATTTCTGATATGTTTGTAATTGATGAATTCATAATTTATCCTAATAAAGTTTAAATAAAAAGGCAAAAGCCCAATAGTATTGTACAGCTTTTGCCTTTTATAAACAAATTTATTACGTTTTTGTTAGATACTTAAAATATAACCGCCGTTGTCGGAGTTTTGTAATTTGTCTCCATCAATTTTTGAACGAAGGTTTTTGATGTATTTATATACGTAATCTCTTGGTAAATCAAGCAATTTAGCCAAATCTTTTGCGTAAACG
>Ga0302286_10002974_pt1 | contig 11589 bp, 10 predicted proteins | sample III_Fen_E2_3_FD_198765 | JGI IMG/M metagenome (GOLD analysis project Ga0302286, IMG submission 198765) | Peat permafrost microbial communities from Stordalen Mire near Abisko, Sweden - III_Fen_E2_3 | ecosystem: Environmental > Terrestrial > Soil > Wetlands > Permafrost | place: Sweden: Abisko...
TTTTACGGGCAACTGTTTGTGTGCGGTTCTTACGCAAGCTTTCGGCTTGTGCCTTTCCACGTCCTTCGGCTATTGCTTCAGAAAAATTGGCAAAGAGCACTGTAAACCATAGCCAAATGGCAATTTGTAAATTGAAAGACGAATACCCTCCCTGAAAGATTCCGATAAAGACAATGATAGTTGTCAGGAGTGCTCCGATACCAACTATAAATATAACCGGATTTTTTATTAGTGATACAGGGTTTAGTTTTATTACGCTGTCTTTTGCAGCTCGTGCAAGCAGCTTTTTATTAAAGATACTTTTATTTGATTTTGTTGTCATGTTGCTAAATGATTAAAATGTAATTCCGTTATTCATTAATAAATGTTCTACTATTGGGCCTAATGATAAGGCTGGGAAATAGGTTAACCCGCCGACAATAAGGATAACGCCGATTAATAATACGATAAAAAGCCAATTGTTAGTTTGGAAAGTCCCGGCCGATGGTGGTGTGATTTTCTTTTTTGCCATACTTCCGGCAATAGCCAAAATAGGTATAATCACTCCGAAACGTCCGATTAACATTGCAAATCCAATCAATAAATTATAAAAAACCGTATTGGCATTTAATCCGGCAAAAGCACTCCCGTTGTTTCCGGCTGCAGAACTGAAAGCATATAATATTTCGGAAAATCCATGCGGTCCGGCATTGTTCAGACTTGATAACCCAAGAGTGCTTATCGCAGCCCAGGCAGTAAATAGCAGAATTGCAAAAGAGGTAATTACATTCGCAATAATTGCCATTGTTACTTCAAACCTTTCCACTTTCTTTCCCAGGTATTCAGGAGTTCTACCCACCATCAATCCGGCAATAAACACCGTGAGAATAATGAATACAACCATTCCGTATAATCCCGCTCCAACACCACCAAAAATCACTTCACCCAGCATAAGGTTAATCATTGCAACCATTCCTGCTAATGGAGACAAACTATCGTGCATGGCATTTACAGCACCGCATGATGCATCAGTAGTAACTACAGAAAAAAGTACACTGTTCGTTATCCCGAACCGGGTTTCTTTCCCTTCCATCAGTGCTGAATGACCAAAAATCGGATTGGCAGAATATTCGCCATACAAAGAAATGGTTAATCCGGCAAGAAATAATATAAGCATAACAGTGAAAATTGTCCAACCCTGACGCTTTGAGCCTACCATCTTACCGTAAGTAAAAGTTAAGCCGGCAGGAATTAGAAAGATTGCCAATATTTGAAGAAAATTGCTTAGTGGAGTTGGGTTTTCGAACGGATGGGCACTATTGGCATTGAAAAACCCACCACCATTGGTACCGAGTTGTTTAATAGCTTCCTGAGAGGCTACCGGACCCATTGGTATCACTTGTTGTGTTCCCTGAAGCGTATGAGCAGTTTGATACGTGTCAAAGTTCTGAATTACTCCTTGTCCAACCAATACTACAGCAAATAAAATGGAAAGTGGCAAAAGCACATACAAGATGGAGCGGGTAAGATCAACCCAGAAATTACCCAATTTGTCGGTTGTCTTACGTGAAAGTCCTCTGGCAAGAGTTATCAATACGGCTATTCCTGTGGCAGCACTTACAAAGTTCTGAACAGTAAGCGCCAGCATTTGTACAAAATAGCTCATTGTGGTTTCTCCACTATAACCTTGCCAATTGGTGTTGGTAATAAAACTCGCAGCGGTATTGAATGCTGAATGCCACGATACGTTGGTTAAATGAGCCGGATTTAATGGTAAAAATGCCTGTGTAAGTTGAAGCAGGAATACAAACAGAAATCCAATAAAGTTGAACAACAACAATCCGAGCGCGTAGCTTTTCCAGTTCGTTTCTTCTGTGGCGTCAACACCTACAAGTTTATACGTTAACCGTTCGAGCCAACCCAATGGCTTCGACATTAGGTGTTTTTCGCCGGTGAACACCTTGTACATGAAATTTCCCATAAAAGGCGTTAAGCCTATCAGTAATCCGACAAAAATAATTATTTGTAAAAAATCAAAAGTTGTGAACATACATTTAAAGTATTAAGAGAATGATTCGATGTTAGAATTTCTCTGGTTTAATAAGTGAGTAAATTAAATAACTCAGTATAGCCACGGCTATAATTGCTCCAATGATGTACCCCGTATGAGAGCTCATTTCAGTTGTTGCTACCATTAAAAGTTTTGGTTCCATTTTCAGTTAGTTTTTTTTAAAATTCAATAGTGAATAAGGATAATTGGAAATTGATATCTAATCGTGTGATTTTTTAAGCTTGGGCTGTCTGTGTGTTAAAGTGTTACACCTGCAACGAAGTACAATGAAGTTGGTTTTGCTGCTCCTGTAACATCTTTATTACTAAGGTTGGCACCTAAAATACCATAAACCGGTAGACTAAACTTATCTGTAATAACTATTGATTTACTTACTTTTACACCAATATTTGTAAATGCAAATCCCGAAGTGTTATAAACCATTGCACTTTGGAAAAGAGATGCTCCGACAAATACTTTTGCATTGGCAGTAACCGGGTAGCTTAATTCTGCATACGTTGAAAATGCACTTTTCCCGGTTGAAAGTGTATCGCATCCGGCAAACATAGTATTTACAGTGACTCCTAATGGAAATGCAGTAGGTCCTGTGTAAGCAAGAGTGGCCTCAAACATATGGTCGGTCCCTTTTGAGTAATTAAAATAACCTTTAGAATTTGCAAATCCCCAGTTGTAGTCTGTAACAGTCAATGCAAATGCAGGTGAAAATGCATAAGTTGCATATAAGTCTACTTCTTTCACGTTTCCAAGAAAGCTGCTTGATGCCCATGAACCAAGAGTTAAACTACCAGTTGTAAATGATAAATAGGGTTGAATGTTTGGGCTTCCCAATGAAGGATTACCTCCTACTGTACGATCTTGTGGTACCCCACGCCATACATACGAGCTAACGATGTCGGCTCCGGTTGCGAACTGTGCTTTTACACTTGAAATTGTTAAAGCCATAATTGCGAAAGTTGCTGCTAATCTAATAATTTTCATAATTGTAAATATTTCTCAAAATGTTGTATTGTAATAAATATCTGTTTTTATTCTGGTTTAATATATTGCTAAATGAACAGGTGTACTTAACAGTCCAGCATAACTACGGCTATTATTATTCCGATAACGGAACCAGACGGGCTCCTCATTTCAATTGTTGCTCCTGTTAAAAGTTATGTCCCTGTTTTAATCCAATTTTTAAATAGACACGTGATGGACAATATCATTATTGTCATTGCTGACATCATTATTTTTTTTAGTTATAAAATCATCATCGTCATCAAATAGTATTTTGTCATAATATTCATCGGATCCAATTACACGAGAAAGTGCATACCCTGCTGCAAAAAGGGAAATTACACCTACGATCAATTCTACGATCAATTCAATTGTTGAGTTCATGTCGTTTGTTAGTTTAATAGTCACTTAAAAATGTTGCCAATTTCAGCTCTTTATTTACCCGATGCAAAAATACGCTGGAAGTTATAAAGGGAAAATTAAGAATGGAATGATGGATATAAAGATTTTATAAGGAATTTAATGTGATTTGTAAGTTTCTGTTTATGCGTGAGATAATAATTGTATCATTGAGTTTAAGCTAAAATTACCTATAAGTGGATAAAATAAATTGATTAAACTCCAGCTGTGTTGTATCAAAAAAATACAAATCAATTCAGTTCCTCAACCACTATTTTATTCTCTTGAAACAATCCTTTTTTGTAGTCTGATAAACGTCATAATCCAATGGGTTTCGACGTTTTTTCTTGCCTGATATTGACTGAATTGAACATACTTACTTAAAAATGCGTATCTTTGCAGTCAAATAATATATTTTCAATGAGATTTGACGAACTTCCCCTTTGTGATGCCGTGTTGGACGGATTGCAAGCAATGAATTTTAAAGAAGCCACTCCGGTTCAGGAACAAACCATACCAGTAATACTTCAAAAACGTGATGTCATCGCTTGTGCCCAAACCGGTACCGGTAAAACAGCTGCGTTTATCCTGCCGCTTTTGCATAACCTGCAGGCAGAACCACATGCAGAAAATTTTGTAAATGCCATTATCATGGCGCCAACCCGTGAGCTGGCACAACAAATCGACCAGCAAATGGAAGGTTTCTCGTATTACCTGCCATTTTCTTCGGTAGCAGTCTATGGCGGGAATGATTCCCAGGCATGGGATGTACAGCGCCGTGGATTGCAAAAAGGCGCTGATGTGGTTATTGCTACCCCGGGGCGTTTGCTCTCACATATAAACCTCTACGACATCGACTTCTCGCATGTAAAATACTTTATCCTTGACGAAGCTGACCGTATGCTTGATATGGGTTTCTTCGATGATATCATGCAGGTGGTAAACCGATTGCCAAAAGACAGGCAGAATATCATGTTTTCTGCTACCATGCCTCCAAAAATCAGGCAGCTTGCCAAAACGATCATGCATGATCCGTTTGAAGTGAAAATTGCCGTATCCCGTCCGCCTGATAGCATTATGCAGACGGCATATATCTGTAATGAAGGACAGAAGCTGGGCATCATCCGCCATTTGTTTGTAGAACAAACAGCCAATAAGGTGATTATTTTCTCCGGGTCAAAATTAAAGGTGAAAGAATTGTTCAAGACTTTCCGTCAGATGGGACTTTCTGTGGGTGAAATGCACTCTGACCTTGATCAGGCGCAACGCGACCATATCATGCACGAATTCCGCAATAACCGGGTCAATATCCTGGTAGCAACCGATATTGTATCGCGTGGTATTGACATAGATGATATTTCACTGATCATCAATTATGATGTACCCCATGATGCGGAAGATTACGTTCACCGCATTGGACGTACTGCACGTGCCAGTGCCAAAGGGATGTCTATTACTTTTGTTTCGGTTGAGGAGCAATATAAATTCAAACAGATTGAAGAATTCCTTGAAAAGGAAATTTATAAAATCCCTATGCCTGAGGAATTGGGAGAATCCCCTGAATACAATCCGGAAAAAAACAAACATTTTAAAAAGACTTTTGCCAAAGGAAAAGGATCTTTTCAACGAAATAAGATCAGAAAGTGATTTAAACGATGATGCTTTTCGGATACCATTTAAGGACTGTGATTTTTCACAGTCCTTATTTTTTTTTCTGTCCGGTGCAACAATCTCTTAACTTTCCGTGTTATTTAAAAATAAATAAATACATAACTTATTTTATTAAATAAATTATATTTAATTTTGCAACGTTACTTGCTGAAAATGAAAGCTGTTGATCCATGGAAGCTATGAATGCCTTTCGATAAAGGATGCTTAAAAATGGGCTGACTACCCTGACGCAACTGGGATAATTAATATGCTAATTATTTTTATTTTAATTTTAAAAAATGCGTTTAAATAGATACTGATATTTTACGTACGATCTATTTGTATGATATATGCTTACTTGCCTGTTTTGCATATAGTATAAAGAAATTAAATCTATAATTGTTAATTGTTTATTTAAAAGTAACAGTATGAAAAAAATTCTTGTAACATCAATCGTGTTAGTGTGTTCGCTGGTCGTGGCGATGGCTCAATCAACATTGGACAAAGGTGCATCTGATTTTACCTTGGGTGCTTTTGCCGGTTTTAATATTCCTCAGCTCACAGGGGGAGGTGGCAATCCATTAAGTGAGAACTGGACTTCACGCCAGGGTGGTGCTTATGGAGTGACATTTACCTGGAATACCGGTGCCCGCTTTGCATGGCGTGCCGATATTCTCTATTCCAGTGAAGGCGGGCAGCGTAACGGCATGCAGGCATTGGCTGCTGCTTCCTTCAATCCGCAAGCCCCGGCAGGAACTTATTTGTATGCCAACTATAACAACGAATCCGTGCTGAATTACCTGGAAGTACCGGTCATGGCCAAATACTTCTTTCCACTGAGCACATCTTCCCGGCTGTATGTGGATTTTGGTCCCTATATCGGTTTCTTATTGAATGCAAAACAAATAACCGGCGGTTCGAGCGTCGTGTATGCCGATGCCGGCGGTACTCAGCCTGTATCTGTGAACCCGCAAACCGGCCAGCCCATGCAAGTGCCGTTTGATGCCAGTACAAAAATTACCGATCAAATCAATACCGTTAATTATGGGCTGACCGGAGGTATCGGGTTCACCCAGCATGTCGTGTTTGGATATGTTGTCCTGGATGTCCGCGGTGCATACGGATTAACGACAGTTCAACATAATCCTGAAAACGGGGATAACCATATTGGCAATTTGTTGGTATCGCTGGGTTATTCCATTCCGTTATGAAATCAAAATTTGTTGGAGTTTAAATATTTCACGGACAATTTGCGGCTTAAAACCGTAAATAGCACAATCTTGATGATTCCAGGTCATTATTTATATAAAATAATGACCTGGAATTTTATTGTTAAATACTATTTAGTTGATAATTAGTTATATATGTTTTGCTTGTCAGCATGTGTGGCTCATCTGTTTTACGGTTATTCAGGACTGCTACATCAATAAGGTTCAGAGGGGGTTCAGTGAGGGTTCAGTGAGGGTTCAGTGAGGGTTCAATGAGGTAGAGCCCTCGGAACCCCCTCGGAACCCCCTCGAAAGGCCCTCGAAAGGCCCTCGGAAGGCCCTCGGAACCATGAATAAATGAAGACCAAAAATAAGCTAAATTTCTTCCATACCGACCCGCCCGCTTTAAGTGGGTGGGTCGATAATGCATCATCAGGAGCATTATGAAACTTTTTGTAACTTTGCAGGCTATATAAATAATATCGATGACTGAAAGTTTTCCTTATCCATGCCTGTCCAAAAAGCAACTCATCGGGCAAATGAACCTGCTGGCACTGTTGCATACCCCCTTTTTCTTTCTGATTGATTATAAGGCTGAACATGGGTATGTGATTCGATTGGATGAAATGGATGCGGAATACGTTCAATTCCGGTTTGAGGGCGAAAGTTCTTTGCCGGTTAAGGACACGAAGATCCATGAAGATACGCAGTGGGATGTCAATCCGGTAAGCCTGAGTGAATTTCAACCTAAGTTTGACTATGTGCAGAAACAGATTCATGCCGGCAATTCATTTCTGGTGAACCTTACCCAGCCAACGAAAGTACAAGCCAACATGTCGTTATATGAGATGTATTCCCAAAGTCAAGCCAGGTATAAAGTCTGGATCAAGGATACGATGTTGGTCGTTTCGCCGGAGACTTTTGTTCGTACGAAAGGACGTGTCATTTCCTCGTATCCGATGAAGGGTACCATTGATGCGGCAATACCGGATGCAGAAGAAGTGATTATGAACGACCCGAAGGAAATGGCTGAACATGCCACTATTGTTGATTTGATACGGAATGACCTGAGCCTTGTGGCAGAGCAGGTAGAGGTGAAACGGTACAGGTATGTTGAAACGATCAAAACGAACAAACAGGATCTGTTGCAGGTCAGTTCGGAGATAACAGGGTTGTTGCCGGAAGACTATCTGAAGCGGTTGGGCGGTATCCTGTTTGACCTGCTGCCTGCCGGATCTATCTGTGGAGCCCCGAAAGCGAAGACCCTCGAAATTATACAACACGCGGAAGGCTATGACCGGGGATACTATACCGGAATATGCGGATGCTTTGATGGCGAAAATCTGGATGCGGGCGTAATGATCCGCTTTATGGAGCAGGATGGGGAACAGTTGATTTTTAAAAGCGGGGGCGGCATAACGTCCCGGAGTGAAATGAAAAAAGAATACGAAGAATTAATCCAGAAAGTATATGTGCCGTTTTATTGAATCCATACAGCTGAATGAAGGTGAATTTAAGTGTCTGGACCTGCATCAGGAAAGAATAAGGTTGGCTATGGCAGATTATTATCCGTCTGATCCGGTTTTTGACCTGGCAGATGCTTTAAGTAAGGTTGATTTTCCAACGAATGGACTGATTAAATGCCGGGTTGTGTATGATACTGAAATCAGGCTTGTCGAATTTGTACCGTATATCCGGCGTGAGATTCATTCGCTGCGGCTTGTGGAGGTCGATATTGAAAGTACCCCTTATAAAAAAGAGGACAGGGCGGGGATAAATGCTGCATTTACATTACGGGGTGAGTGTGACGATATTATCATGGTGAAAAACGGGTTGTTGACCGATACCTCGTATTCCAATATTGCTTTCTTTGATGGAGCTTGTTGGTATACCCCGCGGCTGCCGTTGGTATATGGGATTAAACGAGCCGGATTGATAAAACAGGGACAATTGAAAGAAAAAGATATAACTCCGGATGAATTAATGAACTTTAATCGGGTTTCACTGTTTAATGCTATGAATGAGTTTGGAACTGTTGAATTGGATGTTTCATTAATTCAGCGGTAAATATATGAATATCGCAATTATCATGTTCATTTTATTTTGATTTGTAAGATAAATAATCAAATTATTTTCACTTTGTATTTGCGGGTTAAAAAAAATGCTGTATCTTTGCAGCGAATAACAAAAGAAACAATGAACAAAAATTACTTACATATCCTTCTACTCGGTATTATTATTCTCTTGCAGCACAAGTAGAAGTGAGTTTGGTATGTAGTAAAATACAAGAATAATTGAAAGCCTTTCTCACATGTGTGAGAAAGGCTTTTTTTAATAGAGTCATTATCAAAAACAGACAATAATATGGATAGATTATTTATCTTTGACACCACATTGCGCGATGGCGAGCAGGTTCCAGGTTGCCAGTTGAATACCATTGAAAAGATTCAGGTAGCCCGTGCATTGGAAACACTGGGAGTAGATGTAATTGAAGCCGGTTTCCCTATTTCAAGTCCGGGTGATTTTAATTCGGTAGTTGAAATATCAAAAGCCGTAACATGGCCAACGATATGCGCGTTAACACGCGGAGTTCAGAAAGATATCGATGTAGCGGCAGAAGCACTCCAGTATGCCAAGAACAAACGGATCCATACAGGAATTGGGACTTCGGACTTTCATATCAAATATAAATTCAACTCCAACCAGGACGAGATACTGGAACGTGCCATTGCAGCAGTGAAATATGCTAAGAAGTATGTGGAAGATGTTGAATTTTATTGCGAAGATGCCGGACGGACTGATAACGTGTATCTGGCACGGGTAGTGGAAGCAGTGATCAAGGCAGGTGCCACGGTAGTGAATATACCGGATACAACGGGTTATTGCCTGCCCTGGGAGTTTGGGGATAAGATTAAATTCCTGATGGAAAATGTAAAAGGCGTTCATAACGCGATCATTTCAACACATTGCCACAATGACCTGGGAATGGCAACTGCCAATACTATCTCGGGTGTGTTAAACGGAGCCCGTCAGGTAGAAGTGACTATGAACGGCATTGGTGAGCGTGCAGGGAATACGGCACTTGAAGAAGTGGCCATGATCCTGAAATGCCATAAGGGATTGAATATCGAAACACAGATCAATACGCAGAAAATATATTCCACCAGCCGCCTGGTATCGAGCCTGATGAATATGCCCATTCAGCCTAATAAAGCGGTTGTTGGCCGTAATGCATTTGCCCATTCATCCGGTATCCACCAGGATGGGGTATTGAAGAACCGGGAAAGCTACGAAATCATGGATCCGAAGGAAGTGGGAATTGATGAAAATTCAATTGTACTGACTGCCAGAAGCGGAAGGGCAGCACTGAAACATCGCCTGCACCTGTTAGGACTGGAGGTAGAAGGAGATAAACTGGATACCATCTATGATGAGTTCCTGAAACTGGCTGACAGGAAAAAAGATATTAATGATGATGATGTGCTGCTGATTGCAGGCATGGAACGCAGTGAAAAGCAACGGATCAAGATCGATTACCTGCAGGTGACTTCAGGGGTAGGGGTGAAGGCTGTTGCCAGCATAGGGCTGATTATAGCCAATGAAAAGTTTGAAGCAGCTGCTTCGGGCAATGGTCCGGTAGATGCAGCTATCAAGGCGTTGAAACAAATCATAAAACGAAATATGAACCTGCAGGAATTTACCATTCAGGCGATTAATAAAGGGAGTGATGATGTGGGTAAAGTCCATATGCAGGTAGAGCACGAAGGAGCCATATATTATGGGTTTGGTGCCAATACCGATATTGTGGCTGCCTCTGTGGAAGCTTATGTCAATGCGATAAATAAATTTGTAAAATAAATTAATAGTCTGACGGTCCATGGCAGCAAACCAGGGAACGGCAGGCAACAGGAAAAATAAATATGAAAAAGACATTATTTGATAAGATTTGGGAAGCCCATGTGGTGTCAACGGTTGAGCAAGGACCTACCCAGTTGTATATCGACCGTATGTACTGCCACGAAGTGACAAGCCCACAGGCTTTTGATGGGATGCGAACACGCGGATTGAAAGTATTCCGCCCGGAACAAATCACCTGTATGCCGGATCATAATATTCCGACTATCAATCAGGAAAAACCAATAGAAGATCCTGTTTCAAAGATACAGGTCGATACACTGACTAAAAATGCGCTCGATTTTGGATTAACCCACTATCAAATGGGAAATGAGAAAAACGGGATTATACATGTAGTGGGACCTGAAATAGGACTTTCATTGCCCGGAATGACTCTGGTATGCGGGGATTCGCATACTTCAACACATGGTGCGTTAGGGGCTGTTGCCTTTGGTATCGGGACCAGTGAAGTGGAAATGGTATTGGCAACTCAATGTGTTTTTCAATCACGTCCTAAAACTATGCGTATAAACATTTCCGGTAAACTGAATCCGGGTGTTACTTCTAAGGATTTAGCCCTTTATGTTATTGCCAAGGTGACTACGGGCGGTGCTACCGGTTATTTTGTTGAATATGCCGGTGAAGCTATCGAAGCATTAAGTATGGAGCAACGTTTGACTGTATGTAACTTATCCATTGAAATGGGAGCCCGTGGTGGGTTGGTAGCACCGGATGAAATAACGTTTGCCTATCTGAAAGGAAAAGAATTTTCTCCTAAAGGGGAAGAATGGGATAAAGCCCTGGCAAAATGGAAGGAATTGAAGTCGGACGAAGGAGCTGTCTTTGATAAGGAAGTTACTTTTGATGCTGCAGATATTCAACCGATGGTGACCTATGGTACAAATCCGGGCATGGGCATGGGTATTACCGATTCCATTCCATCCCTGGACAGCATTGATGAAGCAAGCCGGATATCGTTTGTGAAATCGTTGGATTACATGGGTTACAAACCCGGAGAGAAATTAATGGGTAAAGTCATTGACTATGTATTCCTGGGAAGCTGCACCAATGGACGTATTGAAGATTTCAGGATCTTTGCCGATTATGTGAAAGGGAAGAAGAAAGCCGATAATATCGTTGTGTGGCTGGTTCCTGGTTCATGGGCTGTAGACAAACAAATCAAGGCGGAAGGACTGGATAAAATCCTTGTAGAAGCAGGATTTCAATTGCGTCAACCGGGTTGTTCGGCGTGTCTTGCCATGAATGATGATAAAGTGCCGGCCGGGAAATATGCCGTATCTACATCGAACCGTAACTTTGAAGGACGTCAGGGTCCGGGAGCACGTACTATATTAGCCGGACCGCTTGTTGCAGCTGCAGCAGCAGTAACCG
>Ga0302286_10002976_pt1 | contig 11584 bp, 7 predicted proteins | sample III_Fen_E2_3_FD_198765 | JGI IMG/M metagenome (GOLD analysis project Ga0302286, IMG submission 198765) | Peat permafrost microbial communities from Stordalen Mire near Abisko, Sweden - III_Fen_E2_3 | ecosystem: Environmental > Terrestrial > Soil > Wetlands > Permafrost | place: Sweden: Abisko...
CACGAAGTGTAAATCCGATAAACGAAATCGTAAGCATTTTTGTATTCTCAGGCACCTCAATTGAAAACACTCCATTGCTATTCGTTAAGGTACCAAACTGCGTATCTTTTACCCGGACTGCTGCACCGGGAATTGTTTCACCTTTATTATCGGTTACGACTCCTGAAATACGTCTTTTCCTTGTTTGGTCAGAATCTTTTTTTTTATCGGCTGCTTCGTTTTTTTTTACGCCATCCTTCTTATAAATAAAAACCTGTTGCCCATCAATTTTGTAACTCACATTAAGTCCTTGAAACAAGAGATTTAAAACCTTATCGATATTCTCATCTTTGACAGAAATACTCTTCTTAAGATTTAAATTGAAAATGCTTGAATTGTATATGAAAATAAAATTACTCTTTTTTTCAATAGTATTTAATATTTCCTTCAGGGAAGAATTTTCAATCCGTAAATCAATCTTTGAACTCTGTGCAAAGACTCCTGTATTCAGTGAAATAACTCCTACAAAAATCAAGACCGGTAGTAATTTCATCCTCACCAGAATACCATTCATTTTTTTTATTACGCAAAAATAGTTAACCATTGTGATTCTTTTCATTAGCTTATTTTTTATTATAAATAATTTTGCCCTGTGGCATAATTAACTCTGATGGATTGACCGTATTAGTCTCAACCTCTTCTGGGATTTTTTCATTCATAGAACACATATTTATTTCCTATTTTTTTGTAATTTGTTTTTGAGATAAAGGCTATCCCATCGAGTACCCGTTCAAGGTTATCTTTCAGGTCAAGCTTTCCGTATATTTTTTCGGTATTTGTTGGAATATTCACTTCGATTTTTGCATTGTAATAACGCGAAACCTGTTTTAGTAAATCGGAAATATCCGAGTTTGAAAATGTCAGGTATCCTTCAGTCCAGGAAGTATAAGTCTCCATATTATCGACATCTGAAATCTCAAAATCCTCTGCGCCTTTCGAAATGGTTGCTTTATGATTTGGAGAAAGAAATACTTCCTTCGAACGTGAGTTATTAGTTGAATTCATGCTTACTTTTCCTTCCACCAGCACGATATTATAATCTTTATCCTGCTCATAGGCTTTTACATCAAACCTGGTACCGTAAACCTTCATTTTAAATGCATCCGTTTTTACATAAAAAGGTTTTTCCTTGTTATGAGTAACATCAAAGAATGCTTCTCCTGTTAAACTCACTTCCCGGCTTTTTCCTCTGAAAGCAGGCGGGAAAATTAAGGTAGATCCTGAATTAAGCCAAACCTTAGTTCCATCCGAAAGGGTTATCAATGAGCGTTTGCCAAAAGGAACTATCAGTTTATTAAGACCCATTCCTTCAACAGACTGCCCAACTCCCGAAGAATCGTTTACTAAAATCCCTGAACCATCAGAGGAATATTTTATCGTCGATTGCTTGCTACTGATTGACACCGTTTTCCCATTCGCAAGAATTAGCTGTGCATCGTTCGTATTCTTTGCAACCACCGATTTATCAGGCTGATTCCTCGTTGTGAAATAAAACAGGGAACTGCCCGCACAAAGTAAAAGCAGAAAGGAAGCTGCATACCGGATAAAAGATATTTGCACATGCTTCTTTTGTTTGGTTTCAATTTGTTGCCACAACTCTTTCTTCCGATTGGCCGGCTGTTGAAATTTTGTCCTGTGTAAGCCTCGGATTATCTGAACTGCCAGGTTTATTTCATACCTTTTTTCAGGGATGCTATCCAGTAATTCATTTAATCGATCATCAGATGATGACGAACGGACGATACCCCGAAAGTCCTCGTCGTAGAGAAAATCATCTGTTTTATAAGTTTTGTAACGCTCAGTATTCATGTTGTGTCGGTTTATATTATATTGAGAGAGAAATGACGAAATCTGGACATGATAAACTAAAATAATTTCAGGTTTGTAGTTTTTTCTTTAAAGGCCTGCATTAAAGATTCAGTTACCGGATGATTTTAGCTTATTCAGTTGTTCAGCTGAAAATCCAAAAAACAGGTTGCCTCCTTTTACCAATGATCTTTCAGCGGCACACCGTATGATTTTTATCGTGCGATAGATCGATTTATAACAGGATTCAACCGAAATATTCAATATTACAGCAATCTCTTCATAGGAAATTTCCCGTTCAAACCGTAAAAATATTATTTCACGCTGCTTATCGGTCAGGTTATTCACGCACTCACTAATAGTTGTATGAAGAAATTCCTTGTCTTCTTTCTCTGCGTTTTCAGAGTCAGGGCTTTTGAAATAGTCAAAAAAACCTTCAGGCATTTGCTCGGTAAAAAGGGTCTTTTTATTCTTATTCAAATCAAGTAGCAATTGACGACGAAAAGTACAAACCAAATATCCCTGTATGTTTTTCACAAAGCCGATACTTTTTCTGTACTTGATAATATTTATAAACACATCCTGAATTGCATCTTCAACCATGTGGACATTTGATGTAAATTTATGCCCGTAATCGAATAGTAAATCATAATTGTCATCATATATCCGGGACAAGGCATCCTGATTCCCATCAAGAATAAATTGATTCCAGATTTCATTTTGAGAAAAGTTTTGTGATACTTTCATAATAAATTTCATTAAGGTAAAATGAAATGTTGCGTGAATTTAATAGCCGGTTATTTGTTTTCTGTTTAAATAAATATTCGATAGTTTAATTGGAAACCATCATATTCTTAATTTCGTTTTAAAAAAAACAGTGTTGTTTTTGTCATAAAATTTCAGAACATATATTCCACCACCTAAACCTTGTAAGGGATATGATTTTATGTTGGAACTAGCATGCAGCGTGATTCGTTTTTTCCCTGTAAGATCATAGATCCCTATGCTAAAATCAAAATCGACTCCATATATAATGAGATTATTATTATCACAATATGCCTGAATTGAATCAATCTGCTTCGTTTCAACTGATGAAACATTGTCATAATAATCAATGATCTTAAAACGATTGAAATTGAGCAGTTGCATTTGAGTTGTAAGGTCTGTGTATTCTCCACTTCCTTTGGAGGATGTTCTGATGATTCCTTTGTTACTGTTTGAATCATCTTGATATTTGAAATAATGCCAGCCGACAAAGGCTTTTGATTTTAAAAGCTCTAAGCAAGTGTTTTGATAAAAAGAACCTCTGTCCATTTGGGTCTTAGTTACCCAGCCCGCCCCTGAATATCCATTTACATATCCCAGTGTTGTTGCATCAAGCCCCTTGATATAAAACTCACTAACAAGACAAGGGGCATCTATCCATGTCAGATATTTAGATGTGGAAGTAATGGTAACATCGGGTGAAAAGGCATCGTAGAAATTAATAGAGACTATATCACACCATTTTGCAGACGCTTTTACAACTCCTTCAATTGAGCGGGGCCGACCGTTTAGCCTGCTTCCAAGATTTAAATGGTTGGGATCATATTTCTTAAGGGCTTTAGAAGTTACTTCGTAATAATGTTCAGCCAGTAAAGTTGCAAATTCTTGTCTTACAGTTTCTGTCAATAATCCGGCTTTTACCTGTTCAAGTGTTATGCCTCTGCTTCCAATAAAATCATAGGCAGCATCATACGATGGATCACCGGGAGCCAGATCGTTCAGGAAATTTTCCAACTGATCCTGATTAAAATTGATTTCATTATCAATAAAATATCCTAACAAATTTCTCTCGTCTTTGAAAGTTGCTGTAAAACTCTTTGCGCGGGAATCACAGTATTCCTCAAATTTCGGATCCAATACAAAAATATAATCCAAACTACCTGAAATAGCTGAAGGTGTTGAGGGATAATACGATTTTCTTGAATTCTTATAATTTAAGAAGAAGTTTATTCTTCTGGTGTAAGAGAAATTATTCGTATGTGTATTATTATATGGAATCGTCTGGTTTTCATCATCAAGAAAACTTCCGATTCCGTTATAACCCAAATTCCACAAATGATCATAGACAGTTGCAATTTCAGCATCACTATTCAAACCATTAACTACACTCATTGCAATATTTAAGCCGGCCATACCTTCGGGATCAATAATCCACCATCTACCGCCTATTTTCTTTGTGTAGAAAAAACCTGTTGCAGTGGTTGAAATTTTACTGTTACTCCCATAATTGTTTGCATCTGGTGCTGAACCCACACTGATTGGAGAATAACCGGGTAATAAACCGACTGTTTTTGCCTGGCGACTTGTCCAGGAACCTGTACCAGTCGAAGATTGTGTTTGAATTGTTACTGTGGTTTGAGCACTAATCAATGTACAAATAATCAAAACTAAATGGAGGATAATGATTTTTTTCATTTTAAATCTGGGCTAACAATAGAGGACTGGAATGGAAAAATGGAATAGATTTGAATAGTGAAATACAATCAATAGTCGAATAAGTAAATGTAAACCATGGAATAGATAAATTGATCGCCTTAAATTAAACTTAAAAATTAACTATTTACACCCCTCAGAAAGTCCGGGATGTAAATAGTTAATAAATTACCTCTTAAAAATGTTACTATAAAACTACTTTTTGCGAATAGCTGCCAGTTTCCATCAACAGACGGACAATAAAAATACCTTTTAAATTATTGGTCTGAATCATGCTTTTTTCGCCCTGAACAGTGGCTGTCTGGATGGTTTTCCCGGTAATATCAGTCAGTACCAGTTTAGCACTCTCATTTGCAGACAGGCTTACAACAATGTATTGACCATCCGAATATACTTTACCTTTAAATTCTGAAACAGGTTTGATTCCGGCAAGATAATTATATTTTACAATGCCGTTACTGGTAAATACCACAGCTGTCGAAGTATATGTAAAATTGGCTGTTGAAACGTTGATTAAACCATCATTGTTAAATGTCAGTGGGGTATTAACCAACCCTGTCTTTATAAGCTGAACTGCAGGATCTGCATTTGTAAGTGTCATCACGCCTGTAGATAGATTTTCAAGGGTATTAATCCCTGTGCTATTTCCGCCAACATAAATTGCTCCTAACGGAAAAGTACCATCAATTGTCAATTTACCAGAATTACTAACCTTACATGGGGCAAGAGCAGATGGATTATAATATATACCATAGGAGCCACTATTTGGACCTCCATGAATAGTCAATATGCCATTATTTATGAAAGAAGTACCGGCAGTTGGGCTTGCCATACTTATAAAACCATTTGTTGTGTTCGTATATTCAGCATAAATAGTCAAGTTAGCAGTCGGGGCAATTGAAATAGTTCCTGCCGAACCCATTTGGATAAACCTGAAATTTAAAGGAAGTGCTGGACTACCTAAAACATAGGTTCCCCCTAATTCGCCTAATCCACCTGTTCCAAGCGCAAAAACTCTTGCACCCGGTAAAAGAATAAAATTCATGGTACCACCAAATACAAACCTTGACATTCTATTGGCAGAAGTTTGAGAGAATTGAATACTATTCGATGTTGAAGAAGACGATCTGGCTGATAAGTCTACCGTAAAAGTTCCTTTATTTGTAAATTTACTATCTGTATCCACATTATCACCAAATCTAATGGCGATATTATTGTTGGATGCAATAGTTTGCTTAATTTTAAATGTTCCAACATTCTCAATTTCTCCACCTGCAATTCCGACTATAGGGTCAAGTGATGTTGTCTGTTCCACTGATAAGTTTCCGGTAGCCGAAATAAGCAATTTTCCACCTACAGAAAGGCTATTGATAATTCCTGCTTGTGTTGAAACAGTGACGGTGAAAGTGACGGGAATAGTTACATCATCGGTCGAACCCGGTACGGCAGTTGTTGACCAATTGGCAGCTGTTGCCCAATCACCGGTAACCGGACCAATCCATGTAACAGGGGCTGCAGAAAGTCTTAAGCAAAACATGCTTACTAAAAGAAATAAAAAAGTAATTTTTGTTTTCATAATAGAAATAATTAAATGGTAGTGAATTAAAGTTAATATACAAACATGTTAATAATCTTATCCCTGCTTAATCTGAAAAAATATCATTTGTGATTTAATCAGGCATCATTATACATACTTGAGAGAAAAAACTAAATATCTGGACATGAAAGTATCGATTAATTTTGTGAAAAGTTTTTAATAATTTACCGGGAGGTTATTATTGAATGGAAAATGGATATTACAAGTAAAATAGCAAACTAAAAATGACATGTAGAATTCTGATAAGCACTTACTTAAAGTGATTTGGTTACAAAATGTTATAAGTTTGTTTTTTGATAACTTTTATAGGTTTGAATAAAGAGATTCATAAAGAAAATTCAATTGAATACGTTAAATATTGAGTTTTTACTCTTAGCGTTCATTTTTGATTAAAAAAATATAGTCAATGATCCCGTGAAAAAATAACTTTTACCTGATTTATTATTGATACATTTAAAAAAACATATTTATCTTTTTTATTACCATGTGTAGAAAACTAAACTATCACAACACCACCAATATTACTTTATTTTATGAAAAAAAAATGAATTAATAAAGATCGGGTTTAAAGAGTTTGAAGTTTGAAGGGTTTGTACGAGTGAACCTCAACGCAGACGAACAATCATCAACTTGTACGAAGTACAGTTGAGTGTTTAAGGAAGGAAATATAAAAAAAACGAAAACAACAAGAAATTATTTTATTGAGCATTTTATTCAAAAATTCTAACTATTTAGCGAAACAACTTTAAACGTATAATTTTCCCCACTTTCTGTTGTGATATAACCCATAAACAGGTTATCTTTTGTGGATATATTTAATACATTGAGTTTACTTACATTTGTAGAATAAAAGATACGAACGCCTTGAATATTGTAAATCGACATCCTGGCACCTTCTAATTGCTGATCAGTCATGCCTGAAATTTTAATTGTACAAGTCTGATTTTCTTTTACCGGATTTGGATAAACACTTATTTTTTGTGTATCAGCTGTTACAACCGGGTTGATTGTAGTATTCTCGACAAATTTTACACCTGTAAATTGAAACATTGAACCATCCTGTTTTGTCAAATTATAATAGGGGGAATACATTTTTGCTGAAATCGTTTTCATGTTGGTATCTATTTCCAACAGCCTTAAATAGCCTCCTCCAAAGTCTGCATCCTGATAATCCTGTAGAATCTGATAAATTTTATTACCGGAGTCACCAACATCGCTGCGCCAATTGGAAGACATCAAATGTCCACTCAATACCAACAGTATATTGGCATGCTTTTTAACAAACTGATTGTAAATGTTGGATGGGCTCAAATCGCCATAACCGGCATTACTTGTACTTATTGTGCCATTAGGATCCAGATGATAATGCGTTAATACAATTACATTACATGTTGGGTTTGCTGCAACGACAGAATTTGCCCAGTCAACCGGACCCTGACGCGCGCAGAACTCTAACGACAACACCATCCACTTGAGTCCACCGGCATTAAATGTATAAAAGGCATTATCGCTCTTGCCGGCTTCATACCTGCCGGTTTGAGATGTGAACCTGCTTGTGGGAAAATACGTATTGAATTTTGTTGTTTTCCTTAAGTTTAATCTGGTATTTCCCGGTGCTGCACTTCCATTGTTCTCCCCCACTGCTTCTGTATCGTGGTTGCCTAAGGCAACAGCATAGGGTATGCCTGCATGATCGAGTAAATCAAATCCTTTGCCTGCATTCTCCCAATGGCCGATATTGTCGAAGTTAACAATATCACCGACATGAAGCACAATGGGAATATTTAATGCTTCTTTCTGTTGCACAATCCAGTTAAACTGACTTGTGAACATTTCCAGTTTCCCGGATATTTCTGATTGTGAGTCAGGAAAAACAGGAATAACAAATTTCTGGGCAACAATCACGTTTGTAAAACCGGTGATAACCAATAAAACAATTCCCATTAAAAAGGAAGGTGATATCCGGATTTTAGTATCTTTATTCATAAATGTTTTTATATCAAAGGCTTTATTCAAAGTTAGTTGATAACCAGTTTTGTTGTTAACCGGGTATTGTTCGATTTTATGCCAACCAGATATATTCCGGGTTTCAGACGATAGTTTGTAAAGACCGGAATACTGCTGAAGCCATTGCTACCGGTTTGGGCATGATTTGAATAAATAATCTTGCCTGAGATATCAAAAATCTCAATTGTCAGTGATTCGTTCAGTTTAAATCCATTCAATTCAAGATTAAAATGGTCTCCTGAAGTTGGATTAGGTGATATCATGACACGCTGATCATTCTGAATGGTTGATACACCGGTGCTAATATCGGAAGGTTCAAGGATAATCATTTGAACACTATTCTCATTCATCAGAGGTAACCTGATGGTATATGAAGTTCCTGGATTTGAAAGTATGGTGTCTGAAAGTACCGCCAAATTGCAATTGACAAGATCAAAATTATGATTGGAAGTTGTCTGATCTATTTTATACATTCGTCGACGGATATTCTTCCCTGCAAATATTGCCGGCAGGCTATTGATATTGAATGTCGCATTGTAACGGGTTGTGCCTGTATGCTGATAATTCCAGGCCATAACTGATACTCCGGAAGAATCTAAAGCAGCATATCCATACACTCCGATACCATTTCCATCCATGACATTCGTAGTTGATATTTTCGTCTTTTTCATCATACCCATCATTTTAAGCATATTGCCATACGGAGTTAATTTGTTGCTGTATGAAACCGGTCTGTTAACCATCTGATCTTTGATTCCATAATTCGCATGACGAAGTACCCATTGAAACGGGACGTTTTTACTATTCTGAGTAAACCAGTAAGTATAGGAAGCCATCCCTGATGCTTGTCTTAAGTAATCATCCGCTACCGTGCCACTGGTATCGTCACCGGCAAATAGTCCTGTTTCAGTAATCAATGCCGGTATATCTGTCGGCAAATCCCTGCTTAGCAACCATGTATCCAGGACACCCCGAGAGGTACTGATCTCGCGGGGACCGCTTTTATACGAGTACATGTGATACGATATAAAATCAAGTCTTTTAGCAGGATCAGTATCACTTTTGTAATCATCCAGAAACCGTAATAACCAGGAGTAATTATATTTAAATGTCATGATGGCAATGCCGCCAATTTGTAAAGGAACGGGATAATTATTTTCACTGTTTAGCTCGTTAACAGCCTGGTAAAACACTTTATAGTAAGGGTAAACCATGCTCTCTGTAAAACCGCCTTGCCAATTATCGGGTTCATTCATGCATTCAATATACTTAATCTTAGGATACATGTTCTTTAAATCAAGTAATATCTTTTTTACAACCGGTTTACACTGTGCAGGAGTATATTTCCATGACTGAATCATCATACTGGCTGTGAAATTCACTAAGATCTCATCGGCATAAATAGAACTTACATCGTTTAAATAGTCAGTAATTGCACTGTAATTATAGAGGCTGGTTGTTGGGTTGTAAACATCGGCCTCACCCAACCAAACCCTCATTACTTTTGCATGTAACCCATTGCTGTTCATGAAAGCATAATCAGCATTTCGGGTAGATGAACCGGTATTTTTCCCTGAGACATTGTTATAGTCTTCAGCTCTGAAAAGCGTCCCCAGGGTTTGGGAACAATTTACAGCAACTGTTGCCGTCGATTGTGCATTAACTGAAATACTTCCTTGTATTAAAACCGCCACAAGAATAAAGATATTATTGAATATAAGATCCTTTATTGTCTTAAAGCTTCTTTTGTTATTCGTTTTCATTATATTTCAAGAGATTAAATAGTTTAGAGTGGCTATTCTTTAAAATCGACACCCGTTTATGAAATGTTTGGTCTTTTATTCTTTGATTATCTTTTTATTGTAGGTTCCATTACCGGTTTTTATTTTTGCCAGATAAATGCCTCGGGGTAAAAAACCCAGATTGATTTTCTGCTCATTCGTGCTCAACACCCTTTTTCCGGTAAGGGTATAAATTTCAATTTCCCGAATATCCGATCCATTAACGAATAGGCCGGAAGTAGCGGGATTTGGAAAAACAGTAATCTCTTCCTCCGTTGGCTCTGATGGAATAGCTGTCAATTGTTTACCTACTTTAAGGATTGTTCCGGCACAATCTATTTCAAACCAGTTGAGATTAAATCCTCCTAAAGCCGATTTCAATCCCAGGTCGTACGTTCCGGCAGGCAACGTAACTGTATGCGATGCATTTGCCCAGGTCTGCCATCCACCTGTGCTTGCAAATGTAACTGTTCCCAAGAGAGTAGCCCCAGCATCTTTTTCCAGGCGGATACTTCCACCTGTGGTTGGACTTGCAACCCTGTAGGTTATTGTATAGCTTCCTGTAACCGGAATAGTAACAGAAAAATAGGACATCCAATCGCCCACGCTTATGTTGCCAACATCCTGACCACCTCCGGTATCGGTACATGTTTCTTTAACAACACTAAACATAGATCCGTAATTTTCAGCTTCAATTTTATTCTGATAGGTACAATCAATTACATTTAATGAAACAACCGATGATGTTTTAGTTGTTCCTAAGTTATCAGTTGCCTTTGCTGTAAAATTGTACGTTCCTGTAGAAACCGGAGTCCAACCTGCCGTATAAGGGGATAAATTGTCTGTGCCTATAAGCGACGTGCCTCCATGATAAAAATCTACTTTTGATATTGATCCATCAGCATCGGTAGCAGTTGCAGTTATAGTAACCGGAGTGTTTACATACACAGTACTGTTATTTATTGGACCTGTTATGTTTACAGAGGGTAGAGAAGTCACCACAACATCAATTGAGACAGTCCGGGAAGCTCCATCATATCCTGTTGCGATCGCTTTTAATGTATATGCACCTGTAGGCATATTGGTAAGGACTGCATCGTTTTGCCCGGTCAGACCCCAATCAAACGGTGCAATGGTCTCTGTTCGAACCAATACATTATTTAGATACAATTGAACATTTGATATGCCGTTTACTGAAGTAGCATCTACATGTACGGGCAAAGTAACACCGGGATTTAATATTGCATTAGTTGCCGGAGTGGTAAAATTCACTGTTGGAGTAACAAGAGCTATCGGTTCAAGAGTAATTAACTGCAGACTATTTTCTGTCATCAACCCCACATTCACAGTATAGGAAGTTCCAGGATTAGGGATAATATTATCAGAGATCAATGCCAGGTTGCAATTGTTTACATCGTAATAATTATTACTGGTGGTTTGATCAATTTTATATATTTTTTTCCGAATGGCCTTCCCTGTAAATATTGCGGGTAAATTGTTTACGTGTATGGTTGTAGTATAATCAAGAACACCCGTATGCCGGTAATTCCATGCCATAATCGAAACTCCTGTATTATCGGTAGCAGCATATCCGTATACACCTAATCCATCGGAATCCATAACATCGGTTGTAGTTGCAATTTTAGTGGTTTTCATCATTCCCATCATTTTCATCATATTCCCATAAGGAGTCAACCGATTACAATAAGATTTAGGGCGTGTTACCAGTTGATCTTTCCGTTCATAGTTGGCATGTCTGACAACCCAGTTAAACGGGATATTCTTACTGTCCTGGGTAAGCCAGTACTGGCATGAAGCCATTCCAGCCGCTTGCCTTAATGCATCGTCCTCTACTGTACCGCTTGTTTCTGCACCG
>Ga0302286_10002979_pt1 | contig 11575 bp, 9 predicted proteins | sample III_Fen_E2_3_FD_198765 | JGI IMG/M metagenome (GOLD analysis project Ga0302286, IMG submission 198765) | Peat permafrost microbial communities from Stordalen Mire near Abisko, Sweden - III_Fen_E2_3 | ecosystem: Environmental > Terrestrial > Soil > Wetlands > Permafrost | place: Sweden: Abisko...
TTAATACTGCTAGCAAATGTGGATTTACGCCGCAATATGAAGGGCTTGAAAAGCTATACAAAACCTACAAAAACAAAGGATTGATTATACTTGGGTTTCCATGTAACCAGTTTGGAAATCAGGAACCTGGCAGTGCTGAAGAAATTGCGAAGTTTTGCACGTTAAAGTACGACGTAACTTTCCCAATGTTTATGAAAATAGATGTGAATGGAGAAAATGCCGACCCTCTATACAAATTTCTAAAAGCATCCTTACCCGATAACGGAACTGGCGATATAAAGTGGAATTTCACAAAATTTCTACTTGACAAAACAGGAAAACCAATTAAAAGATATACTTCAGCAATCAAACCTGAAGATTTGTCTGCCGATATTGAAAAACTATTGCTCTGATTAGTTGAAAAAATTAGATGGAAATAGTCGCCCGATTAAATCAGGCGACTATTTCTATTTAAGACATAATGCATTCGCGCATTATTCACTACATATGTAATTTAAAATTCAGCATAAATATCGTACAATCTATTTCTTTATATATTACAGAAGTGATAATCATATTTTTTACTACTAATATATGTTATAAAAATAAACAAGAAAGTTAATCTTTATTTAAAAAACACATAATTTTATATAGTTCAAAATTCATTATTGCTGAATAAGACTGGGTATAAGAATGTTAAACTGGAGTAAATTTGTAAACAGAACAAAAATCCTTACATTAATAAAAAAAATATCTACAACCATTAAATGCCCTTAAAGTCTGGTTTTTGTAAATAACCTAATAATTATCACAGAGATATAAAAGCGAAATAAATTAAAAAGAAACTCGTCTAAAATCATTCTCTCTCTAAATTAAAAACTATTTATTTTGTCAATATGAAACATTCATTACAATTAACACAAATAATACTACAAGATACTACATATTGATAATTTACATACCTTTGTAGCCCGTTTCCTTCTGAAACACTGAAACAAAGGAAACTAAGAAATTTCTCATTTTTTATTTATATTTTTCACTAATGAAAGCTGCATCTATCAGTTCATTTTTCAAAACGGCAATACTCCTCTTTTCGAGTTATTTGCTTACTCTTTTGGTTATTATTATGATATTAAAATAATAACAACAGTTTTAATCATTCATTAGAATACCCTATAAAAGAGAGCGATAGTTTGCAAAAACAAACTACCGCTCTCTTTTTTGTGTCTCAAATGTAAGAGTCAGAAAAAATCCTTATTTAGATATATAATTTACAATCCATTCGCCTACTTCTGAAGTTTTATATGCTGTTGCATTATCAGCAATATCTTCGGTAACAATTCCGGCCGCCATACTTGCTGCAACTGCTTCTCGAATCAACGCACCTTCTTCCATCATACCGAATGCATACTCAAACATTAAAGCAGCAGATAATATTGTTGCTAATGGATTAGCAATATTTTTTCCGGCTGCTTGAGGATAAGATCCATGAATAGGTTCAAAAACAGAAGTATGAATTCCCACAGAAGCAGATGGCAACATACCCAATGAACCTGTAATAACCGATGCCTCGTCTGTCAGAATATCGCCAAATAAATTCTCAGTAACTAACACATCAAAACTTTTTGGCCATTGGATTATACGCATGGCTGCATTATCAACAAACATGTATTCTGTCTCTATTTCAGGGTATTGAGGTGCAATTTCCTGAGCTATCTGACGCCATAAACGTGAAGTAGCCAAAACATTAGCCTTATCAACTACAGTCACCTTCTTATTCCGTTGTCCGGCATACTTATAGGCTAAATGCAAAATTCTTTCTACTTCTTCGCGTGTATAAACACAAGTATCATAAGCTGTATTACCATCTTCACTCCTACCCTGCGGACGTCCGAAATACATACCTCCTGTCAATTCACGAATACACATAAAATCGGCACCATCTACTAAATCGGCACGAAGTGGAGATTTATGAATAAGCGACGGAAAAGTAGATACAGGACGAATGTTGGCATACAAACCTAAATCTTTACGCATTTTCAGCAGACCTTGTTCAGGACGAACTTTTGCTGCCGGATTGTTATCGTATTTTGGATCTCCAATAGCGCCAAACAATACAGCATCCGACTTCATACACAAATCATGAGTAGCCTTTGGATAGGGCTCTCCAACCGAATCGATAGCGCACGCACCTACAATTGCGTATTCGTATTTAAGAGTATGACCGAATTTACTACAGATAGCTTTAGTTACATTCAGCGCTTGTTCTACAATTTCAGGTCCAATTCCATCTCCAGGAAGAACTGCGACATTCAAATTTTTAGTATTTGTAGCAAAAATTCCATTTTTGGCGCTACTTTTTGATATTTCAGACATATTTTACTTATATTTTAAGAATTTTTATTTATTTGAAGGAGATATTTTTCTATAATGAATCAACAATTATTATCTTTGCAGTATTAAACTTATAAATTAAAACAGATAAAATGGTTTACGTACTTATTACCGTAGGGGCATTTATTTCAATAATAACCACTTCCATTTTTAAATCGGTAAAAGACAGCTCGAAACACAGAAAGACAAAAAAGGCAGCGATAGTAATCATTTCCTTTTTGGTATTTATAACTTTCTGTTTCTTTTTACTGAATCAAAAGGGGTATCAATGACACGCTAGTCAATGATGTTGAGCATTTTAACTGTTGCCTTAATGGCAGCAACAGTCTGATCGCCGTCCAAACCGCGCGTTTTGAAAACTCTTTCCTTAAATCTCCAGGTTATAATTGTTTGTACAAAGGCATTTGTTTGTCCTCCGGGAGGAATAACCACCACATAATCCAGCAACTCAGGAGTTGGTTTGTTCAGCTTTTTGTAAATTTTCCACATAGCTTTAGAAACAGCATTATACTGTCCATCGCCTGATGCCGACTGTTCATAAAGAACTCCATTAATTTCCATTTTCACAGAAGCCATTGGGCGTAAACCCTGAGTCAAAGATAATGAATAATTGATTATTTTCACGACCTGCTCCTCCTGTTCATTCTTCAACACATCGGACACAATGTAAGGAAGCTCATCAAGTGAAACCATTTCTTTCTTATCCCCCAACTCAATTACACGGGCAGTGACACGGTGCATCGTCTCGTCATCGAGTTCAATGCCCAATTGCTGCAGATTTTTGAGAATATTGGCCTTACCGGAAGTTTTGCCAAGTGCATACTGACGCTCACGTCCAAAACGCTCTGGCAACAAATCGTTGTAATAAAGGTTCTTTTTGTTATCTCCATCAGCATGAACACCAGCCACCTGCGTAAAAACATTTTCGCCAATAACCGGTTTATTATGGGGAATACGAATTCCGGAATAAGTTTCAACAACTTTGCTTACTGAATTTATTTTATCTTCCTTTATTTCCGTTTGTACCTTCAAATGGTCATGCAGGACAGCCAACACACTTGATAGAGGCGCATTACCGGCTCGTTCACCTAATCCGTTAACCGTAACATGAAGTCCTTTAACTCCGGCTTTAACTGCCTCAAAAACATTGGCTACTGCTAGATCATAATCGTTATGAGCATGAAAATCAAAGTGTAAATCAGGATAACGACTTATCATCTTTCGACAAAATTCAAATGTTTCTGCCGGGTTTAATATTCCCAGTGTATCGGGCAACATAAAACGTTTGATATTTTCATCTTTCAACGAATCTACCATAAAATAGACGTAATCTTCTGACTCACGCATTCCGTTTGACCAATCCTCCAGATAAACATTGACGCTTATACCCATCTCTGCAGCATTTACTAATAACTGCTTAATGTCGGCAACATGCTGTTCGGGGTCCTTTTTAAGCTGATGAATGCAATGTTTTAATGAGCCTTTACACAGCAGATTAATAACAGTACAACCAGCATTCTGAATCCATTCCAGCGATATACGTCCATCAACAAAGCCAAGTACTTCAATCTGATTAATATGACCATGAGTACGTGCCCACTGAGCCACACGCTTAACGGATGTAAATTCGCCGTCGGATACCCTGGCAGAAGCTATTTCAATTCGGTCAACACATAACTCTTCGAGCAGAAGCCGGGCGACACTCAACTTTTCTTGTGCAGCAAAAGAGACTCCCGATGTTTGTTCTCCATCGCGGAGTGTGGTATCCATTATTTCTATCATAATTCGATATTAAAGTTTACCTTTCCCAAAGCAATTAACCTTGGAAAAGATTTAAAAACCTGTTAGATTCCAGCTTTTTCGAACTGTTCAATCTGTTCTTTTTTGCTCAACAAATAGTCAATATCGTCCAAACCATTGAGCAAACATTCTTTTTTGTAAGTATTTATTTCGAATGTTTCAGATTTTCCGGTAGCATTATTAGTCACGGTCTGGTTTTTCAAATCGATAGTAAGCGTAGTAGACGGATTTGTACCAACACAGGCAAATACTTCGGCAAGAAACTCCGGAGACACTATTACTGGCAATACACCATTATTCAAAGCATTGCCACGAAAAATATCAGCAAAGAAACTCGATACCACAACTTTAAAACCGTATCCATCAATAGCCCAGGCAGCATGCTCACGACTGGAACCTGAACCAAAGTTCTTACCTGCAACCAGAATTGATCCGCTATAGATTGAGTTATTTAAAACGAAATCAACTTTAGGACTGCCATCTTTATTGTAGCGCCAGTCGGCAAAAAGATTGTCACCAAAACCATCTTTGTTCGTTGCTTTTAAGAAACGAGCTGGTATAATCTGATCTGTATCCACATTTTCAATTGGAAGTGGAACGACAGATGAAGTTAATGTTATAAATTTTTCCATTGTTTTACTTTATTCAAAAATTAATTACGTGGATCTGTTATTTTTCCGGTAATAGCAGCCGCAGCAGCTACCAGTGGACCTGCAAGAATAGTACGTGCACCGGGTCCCTGACGTCCTTCAAAGTTACGATTTGATGTTGAAACGGCATATTTCCCTGCAGGAACTTTATCGTCATTCATAGCCAAACAAGCTGAGCAACCCGGTTGACGTAAAGCAAAACCTGCTTCAGTAAGAATATCCAACAAACCTTCTTCACGAATTTGTTTCTCCACCATCCAACTACCAGGAACTAACCATGCAACCACATTGCCTGCTTTCTTTTTACCTTTCACGAAAGCAGTAAATGCACGGAAGTCTTCGATACGTCCGTTTGTACAGCTTCCAAGGAAAACATAATCAATTTGCTTGCCTTCTAATTTTTCTCCAGGTTGAAAGCCCATGTACTCCATCGATTTTTGGAAAGAAATACGTCCGGCTTCGTCAACTTCACTCAATGTAGGAATTGATTCAGTAATACCCATTCCCATACCCGGATTAGTACCATAAGTAATCATAGGCTGAATATCAGCAGCCTCAAAAGTTATTTCTTTATCAAATTTTGCACCTTCGTCGGTCTTCAATGTTTTCCAGTAAGCAAGTGATTTTTCCCACTCTTCGCCTTTTGGAGCGAACTCACGACCCTTTACATAATCGAAGGTCGTTTGATCGGGAGCAATCATTCCTCCACGAGCTCCCATTTCGATACTCAAATTACAAACAGTCATACGTTCTTCCATAGAAAGATTGCGAATAGCTTCGCCTGCATACTCTACAAAATATCCTGTAGCACCACCGGTAGTCAACTTGGAAATCATATAAAGAGCCAAATCCTTAGCAGTAACACCTTTTCCTAACTTCCCATCGAACGTTATTCTCATGGTTTTAGGACGCGACTGAAGAATACATTGCGTAGCCAAAACCATTTCCACTTCGCTGGTACCAATACCAAAAGCAATAGCACCAAATGCACCGTGAGTAGATGTATGACTATCGCCACAAACAATGGTTGCACCCGGGTGAGTGAAACCGTTTTCAGGTCCGATAATGTGCACTACACCATTTTTGATGTGTCCAAGCGGATAGAATAGTGGCAAATTAAACTCAGCAGCATTCTTGGCAAAAGTATCCAACTGATTTTTTGAAATAGGGTCTTTTACCGGTTGATCCTGATCAATTGTCGGTGTATTGTGATCGGCGGTCAATGTGGTTTTTTCAGGACGAAAAACTTTCAATCCTCTTGCACGCAAACCATTAAAAGCTTGCGGACTTGTAACTTCATGGCAAAAATGACGATCGATGTACAACTGAGTCGGTCCGCCTTCTACCGTTGACACCACATGGGCATCCCAAATTTTATCAAATAATGTTTTCATTTTATTATATAGTAAACGAGTTTTATAGTAAACGAGTAAACAAAAGCGTCTTCCAGCTTTTGCTTTTCAAGCTATTTCACAAATTTATTTATTGCATTGATATAAGCCTCAACCGACGCGGCAACAATGTCGGTGTTAGCACCGAAACCATAATAAACGGCTCCTTTGTGTTCTACCTGCATATGTACTTTGCCCACATCATCACTTCCTTTATTTATTGCCTGAATAGTAAATTCCTGCAAAGTCATTTCGCGTTTGATAATTTGTTTCAGTGCTTTGATAGCTGCATCCACCGGACCATTTCCAGAAGCGGCTGCCTCAAATTTTTCATTAGCTATAGTCAAGCCTATACTGGCAACAGCCTTCACTCCCACTCCGGAAGTAACCTGCAAATAATCAAGTTTGATGCGTTGTTTTTCACTGCGTTCCAATCCGGCAATCAATAATACATCATCATCATTAATGTCTTTTTTCCTATCAGCTAATTTCAGGAACTCTTCGTAGATTTCATCTAGTTTACCGTTTTCGACATCTACACCTAAAATACTTAGTCTGTGTTTCAAAGCAGCACGACCGCTGCGAGCAGTCAATACAATGGAGTTTTCATCAATCCCAACATCCTTTGGATCCATAATTTCATAGCTCTCGCGGTTTTTCAACACGCCATCCTGATGAATACCTGAAGAATGTGCAAATGCATTGCGACCCACAATAGCTTTGTTGGCCTGAACAGGCATATTCATTAAACCTGAAACCAACCGGCTGGTAGAATAAATCTTTTGCGTATTGATTTGAGTCTCGATATTCAATCCTTTGTGGCATTTCAAAATCATAGCCACTTCTTCAAGCGAAGTGTTACCGGCACGTTCGCCAATACCATTCATGGTTACTTCCACCTGACGGGCACCATTCATGACACCTGAAATAGTATTAGCAGTAGCCATTCCCAAATCATTGTGGCAGTGAGTGGAGATAATAGCATTGTGCGCACCCTTTACGTTTTCCATCAGGAATTTGATTTTATCACCAAACTCCCAGGGCAAGCAATAACCGGTTGTATCAGGGATATTCACCACAGTAGCTCCTGCTTTAATTACAGCTTCCACTACACGTGCCAGATATACATTGTCGGTACGTCCGGCATCTTCGCAGTAAAATTCAACATCTTCCACGTACTTTTTGGCATATTTTACTGCTGCAATGGCACGTTCCAGAATTTCATCCTGATTGGAATTAAATTTGTACCTGATATGAAACTCTGAAGTTCCAATACCAGTATGAATTCGTTTATTTTTAGCGTATTGGAGTGCTTCGGCTGCGACATCAATATCTTTTTGAACCCCGCGAGTTAACGCGCAAATCGTAGGCCAGGTTACTGCTTTCGAGATTTCAACCACCGAATTAAAATCACCCGGACTTGAAATAGGAAAACCTGCCTCTATAACATCTACACCCAGACTTTCGAGTGCCTTGGCCACCTGAATTTTTTCAACGGTGTTCAACTGGCATCCGGGAACTTGTTCGCCGTCGCGTAATGTAGTGTCAAAGATAAATAATCTATCCATAATCTTCTATTTTAAAATCGACCTCTACCCCCCAAAGGGGAACAAGATCCTCGTTATTATATTTATAACTATATTTTTGTAATCGCCGACCCTTACTCCCATTTAGGGCTTATGTAGTTACAAAAAAAGCCTTCCGCACCGAAGTGAGAAGGCCTTATATATTATTTGAATTAATTACACACACCAAACTCACTTCTACTTGTTTTGCAAGAGAATAATAATACCGAGTAGGAGGATATGTAAGTAATTTTTGTTCATTGTTTGTTTTTCTAAAAGTGCTGCAAAGATAAAGCATTTTTTTAAACCTGCAAATACAAAGTGAAAATAATTTGATATTTTTTCTTACAATTCAGAATTAAACGCCCGCAAAATAAGTAATTTCAATATATTTATTGTCGTACAGATGAAATTTCTAACTTTAGCTCACCAAATTCTATCATAGAATTAAACAAGCAGATGTACTGAAAGTTCACCAGGTCAACCGGTTTTATGTCTTTTTCAATCAATTTTCCTTCGGAAATTAATTGCGCACGATTCACGCCATACAACAATGGAAGACGCGGAGTAATCCAGTTTTCACCATCGTATAACGCAATATTGCTATAAGATGCATCGCTCAGCAAGGCGTCTTTTACCAATAACACGTCGTCGCACCCATCGCGCAAGGCAAAGGCTGCATTCAAAGCTGAGCGGTCTTCCATTTTATAAGGGCGGCTCTCCATATTGGTTTCCACCACTTTCAGCGAATGAATATCGCGACGCACGTAAGGTGCAAATTCCAATGATTGCACATCCACGTCGTACACCATGCGGCATTTGAAAATACCTTCCTGCGGGAAAGTGTATTGATTCAACTGAGCGACAATATTAATCGGTTCTTCATCGGGATAGAAGTCGGCAAAGACTTTATTGACACGCTCCTGATGAAGCTTCAAGCGATAAAACTTACCATCCTGAAGCTTAATTGACTCAAAGAATAGGCACATATATTTTCTGAATTAGTTCTTCATACTCTTTTTCCAGTTCACTTTGCGAGGTTATACCACCGCCACTTTTAAAAACAAATCTATCGTCCTGCTGTTCAGCAAACCGTATCATAACGGCCGAATCGAGATTTTCTCCATCATACCAACCACAGATTCCGGTATAAAAACCCCGGGCATACCCTTCAGCACGATCAATTATTTCGAGTGTTTTCAGTTTGGGAGCTCCACAAATAGACCCTGCAGGCAACAAGGCAAACAGTATATCACCCAACTGCTGACGGTAATCATGCGTCAATCGCCCTGTAATTTCGGAACTCACCTGAAGCAAATCACTTTTATTGGTATGCAGTTTTTCTACATACCTGTACCGTTTCACTTCTACCTGCTCGGCCACAAGACTCAAATCATTCCGTATCAAATCTACAATAGTGGCATGTTCGGCACGTTCTTTCGGGTCGTTGAGTATTAGCTCTTCGGCATTTTCCAGGTCTGCATCGATAGTTCCCTTCATGGGATACGATGAAATAACGTTGCCCCGAATACGCACAAAAGTTTCGGGCGAAAGCACGGTAAACATACCGTTGAGCCAGAGCTTGTACTTAGCCGAGCCAAGTTCGTATAAATTGAGCAAATACAGATTGGTAGTGACCTCAGAGGGCTGTGTGAGATTAACGAGAAACGAATTTCCCAACCGAATCTGCGCCTGCACATGGTCGAATTTAGGTTGATAGTCTGCGAAGCTAACCGGATTGATTTGCCAAGTGATTATATCTGCTACGGAGCTATTGACAGGGTGACTTGAAGTCATCCCCTCAGTAGTAAACCTTACAAACTGCTCATCCAGTTCATCCTGCCGAATAACATAGCCTGACTCCGCTTTGTAATCGATAATAAAAAGAAAAGGAGTGCCTAAAGCTGCTAAACTATTGATTTGTTCGATGATTTGCTGCCTGTTGAGCAATATATAGGGGAAATGCTTTGTCATTCGTTGCGTTATAACCTGAGAGAGCGCAAAGTTACGGAAAGTTTTTATAAAAAAAGAGCCACCTAAAAGAGCGGCTCTGCATATTGAGAAGGATTGGATCGACCTGTTCCCTGTTTTCAGGGGTGGAGGTTTATATTATTTTTGCGGTTTATTGCGGCGGAATTTACCTTTGCCCGAAGCAAACTTTTTATGCCCAAAGCGGTGCAGTTCGGGTTTATATTCCGGTGCTTCGCCCAGTTCTACCGGCATGGGGATTTTATAAATATCTTTTTCAAGAAATTGCTCTATCTGGTGAAACTTGTATTGTTCATCTTCCGACACGAAAGTGATGGCCATCCCTTTGGCACTGGCACGTGCCGTGCGACCAATACGGTGAACATAATCTTCGGCATCGTGGGGTACATCGTAGTTTATCACCAGCGAAATATCGTCGATATCAATACCACGCGACACAATGTCGGTAGCCACCAGAATGCTCACACGGTTATTTTTAAACTCGTGCATAATGTGGTCACGCTGCACCTGATCCAGATCAGAGTGCATCTCGCCCACCGACAAGCCCATTTGACGGAAGGTTTTGAAAAGTTCTTTAACTTTGAGTTTTGAACCGGAAAAGATAATCACTTTCGTGGCTTCCTGCTCAACAAACAAGTGACGAATGATGGCTTGTTTTTGCGCTTCGTAACAAATATAAGCCGTCTGCATAATACTTTCTGGCGGTTTGGAAACGGCAATTTTCACTTCTATGGGGTTGTTCAGAATAGTTTTGGCCAACAAGCGTATTTTTGGAGGCATGGTAGCCGAAAACATAATGGTTTGCCTATCCTTTGGCAAGCGGTTTACCACCTGCATAATATCATCGAAGAAACCCATGTCGAGCATACGGTCAGCTTCATCCAAAATAAAATATTTTACGTGTGAAAAATCAATATCGTAAAGGTTGATGTGCGAAAGCAAACGACCCGGAGTGGCAATCACCACATCAGCTCCGTTTTGCAAACCACGTCGTTGGGTGTCCCAGGCCGAGGCATCATTACCGCCATACACGGCCACCGACGAGAAAGAGGTAAAATACGAGAAGCCTTCCATTTGCTGGTCTATCTGTTGCGCCAACTCACGGGTTGGAGCCATAATAATGGCATTTACTTTATCTTCGGCATGCGTTTCTACCTGCAAATTGTGTAAAAGAGGCAAAATAAAAGCAGCTGTTTTACCTGTTCCGGTTTGTGCGCAGGCAATCACATCGCATTTTTGTAAAATTACGGGGATAGTTTCGGCTTGCACCGGGGTGGCTTCTTTAAAATTCATGGCTTGCAATCCGTCCAGCACGGCATCGCAAAGGGAAAGTTCGTCAAATCTCATTGAAAATATATTAATATACGTGCAAAGATACGCAAATTAAACTGACGCCCAAGATATAATGACTTTAATTGCTACCACGAGGCTTTTAAACTACTGATTTCCCAACCATAATGAGCCTAATGAATGACACCGAAAAAATGGAGAAGGCATCAATTGTAAACTGTCCCCAATTAGCTAAAAGCTCCCTCTAAATACTTACGTGTTAATTCTTGCTTCGGGTTATTGAATACTTCATCGGCTGGACCGGCTTCAATAACTTCGCCTAGATACATAAAAACCACATAGTCTGCAATACGCAAAGCCTGTCGTAAGGTATGTGTCACCAAAATAATGGCGTAATCCTTTTTAAGCTCTACAAATAACTCTTCGATGTGCTTACTGGAAATTGGATCGAGAGCAGATGTGGCTTCATCGGCCAAAATAAATTCAGGTTCCACGGCCAATCCCCGAGCCAGACACA
>Ga0302286_10002981_pt1 | contig 11569 bp, 11 predicted proteins | sample III_Fen_E2_3_FD_198765 | JGI IMG/M metagenome (GOLD analysis project Ga0302286, IMG submission 198765) | Peat permafrost microbial communities from Stordalen Mire near Abisko, Sweden - III_Fen_E2_3 | ecosystem: Environmental > Terrestrial > Soil > Wetlands > Permafrost | place: Sweden: Abisko...
CTTCAATCTTAAGATGTTTTAACTTTCTGCAAGGGATAAATTGCCCATTTCAAAGTTTCAAAGTATGTGAAGTTCGTTGATTCATTCCCAATGACAATCACAGGTAAACCACAGAAATTCAAAATGGTGGAGGCTATTAAGACAGAAACAGGATTCGACGTTGAGAAACTGTTACCTTACCAAATCAGAACTTATTGAAACAACTTAAGAACTTAATAATTTATGAATTAAAACTGTAACTAACTCTAAATAATATCTGTATGAAATGCTGCTGTGAGAGGCTGCTAGCATGTGTTTTATATTGATTTTACACTGATTTAATCCTCGCTTTATTTTTGAGAAAATCAATAGCCCGCCTTTTTTAGCTATTGGTTGGCTTCGTTCTCATTCATTTGGTTAAATTTCAGCCACTCAAATTCTCAACTTCAAAAGTGAATTCTTCCCTTTGAATAATTTATCAATTCTTAGATTTCAGAACTTTCAATGAAAATGTATTAATTAGTATACAAAGCATAAGTGCCCTTAAGATCCAATGTTAAGATCACAAAAAGAAAGTAATAATCAGAATTTTCAAATAGTTTTAATCTTTTTTGTGAATTAAGATATTCAATTTTGATGCATTAAACTTAAACCACATGACAACCGTATTTTCATTGAAAAGGACTAGGATTTTTCGCATCAAAGTGACGTTGATATTGCTTTTAATTTGATCTCCAAATCTCTTGGTGTGACCTTCTTTTTGGATTCAAATAAAGACTATTTACAAGATAAATGACGTTGTTGGTAGGCTTTTGCGCTAATCTGCTTCCGTTGCTAATTATTCTTACTTTATAAATCAGAATTACGAATCTAAAGATTAATCAGAAATAAAATTGAAACAATAGAGAAACAAAACATAGGTAAACAAGATCAACCATGATACGCACATTCATCAAGTACGGATTCACTAAGCGAGCTATCTCCAACGCTCCTATTTCTCTCTCTTATGTTCACGGTGTGTCCAATATCCCGCTATCCTACGTGACTATTGGAGAAAAGCTAAGAGACCAGGCTTATAAGTTCTCAGACAACATCGCAGCCATATCACACCACTAGAATGTCATACTGACTTACTCTGAGCTCTACAGATAGTGCGAATTAGTCGCAGCAAGTCTACTATCCCTAGGATTGAAAAAGGGTGATCGCATTGGCATTTACTCCCCTAATAATTACCAATGGATTCTCATTCAGTACGCCGCCTCCATGGCTGATCTCATTCTTGTCAATATCAATCCAGCCTACCAAGAACATGAGTTAGAGTACTGTCTCAAGAAAGGTACAATTAGCATTGATTTGTAGTATTCAGACTCATAATCTAATTGTTGATGTTTTATGAAGTTGGTGTGAAAGCGATCGTGATGGCTGCTCATCACAGAAAGAGTGATTATGTTGCATTTATGAATAATATCGTGCCTGAACTCAAGACAGCAACAATAGGCAGTCTTAAGAGCGCAAAGCTACCTGACTTGAAATACGTTGTCAGGATAGATGATGAGCTAACTCCAGGCATGCTCAACTTTAAGAATCTGCTGCAGATAGCCACCGAAAAGGATTTTTCAAAGCTGCACTCGATTATGCGCAGTACTGAACCCGACGATGCTACGAATATTTAATTTACGTCTGGCACCACAGGAAATCCAAAGGGAGCAACGCTCACTCATTTTAATATCCTTAACAATGGGCGTTTTATTGGTAATAATATACAGATTATTTGAAAATAAACAATATTAATTGGTTTGTTGTTTTTATTAAAGGCAATAGACTTGGATTGAATAAAACTGACAAAATTTGCTTATCAGTACCCCTCTACCATTGTTTCGGAATGGTCTTAGGAAATCTGGCAAGTCTAAATGCAGCCGCAGCTGTTGTCCTACCGAGCGAGTCCTTTAGCGCTAAACTTTCGATGGAAGCTACTTCAAAATATAAATGCACAACCATGTATGGAGTGCCTACTATGTTTTACGAGTACATTAGAGAATATGAGTTGAATCCTGCTGCTTATGACAGATCTTCTCTCAAGAAAGGAATCATGGCAGGTGCACTTTGCCCAGAATCCCTTATGACAAAGCTCATTCATGATTGGGGCATGACTGATTTATAGATTTCTTATGGAATGACAGAAACATCTCCAATCTCTTTCTAGACAGATAGTTCAGACAGTATTATCGATAAATGCACAACAGTAGGGAAGATATTACCTCACATAGAAGTGAAGATTATCAACAGTCACAGTAAGGTTGTTGAAAGAGGATAAACTGGAGAACTTTGCGTAAGAGGATATTGCGTTATGGAGAAGTATTGGGCTGACAGAAAGAACACCTCAAAGACAATCGATCAAGATCAATGGCTGAGATCAGGAGATCTTGCAACAATGGATGAACGAGGGTATGTTAAGATCGTAGGAAGAATCAAAGAAATGATCATCAGAGGAGGAGAAAACATCTATCCTAAGTACAAATCAAAATTTACAAGAAATATCAAGACAATTACTGATTTTATTATGTGTGTTTTCAAAGGGAAATCGAAGAATTCCTTAGATCCCATCCCAGCATTAGCGATATTTAAGTAGTGAGCGTGCCGAATGAGAAATACGGGGAAGAGACGTTCGCTCTGATTAGGCTTAAGGAAGGAAAGGCGATGGAACCCTCAGAAGTATTAACCTTCTGTAAGGGATAGATTGCCCATTATAAGGTGCCAAAGTATGTGAAATTCGTTGATTCGTTCCCATTGACAATCACAGGGAAACCACAAAAATTCAAAATGGTCGAGGCTATTAAGACAGAAACAGGATTCGACTTGAAGAAACTTGAAACTTATCAAATTAGAACATATTGAATTCGTATAAAAGCTCTAATATTTGTATTATTTATATTTTGGATCCATCGTGATTCAGATGAGTTTGTTTTATCGAATTCTCTAGTTGATTTGAATATTAGAAAATCAAATCAGTCAGGCCTTCAGATTTAAATAGCTAAGGAGGGATTACAATATTTACATAAGTAGATGAGATATTTTTTAAAATACGTTTTTGTTCTGACTATTTACCTACTTCTAAATGGGGGGTAAACAACAATTTAGGAGTTATTAAGCATGATTAATTATTACAAGAAAATAATAATAATAGAAAAGGGTAACAGCTACTCCTAGAAGTTATTGCTTTATTCAGCAACTAACAATACTTCATAGCTAAGTCTATTCATCTCAAATTGTTGGCATTCAATAAATAACTTCATTTTATTAACTGAACTGAATTTCACCCAGCAGCAACATGGAAAACATTGATTAATAAAAAGATAACCAGAAAGGATCTACAGAGCCTTCAAAAGACATTGATCCTAACTAAAAATAAACTGATGAAGCAGGGGATGTAAAGTCAAAGAAAACAGTTGGATTCACAGAGAATGCAGGGAAAGAACATTCTGACTAAAGCAGCAACAGCGATAATGAAGAAGAAGGAGAAGAAGAAAAGGATAAGGAGAATGAACATCAAATAGAGCTGCCAGTGAAGCCTAAAGTGAGTGTTTAGGATGAGATATAGATTGCTGTGAAAGAAATTGAGAAAAGGAATTCAGTCAAAAGACCTTCTGCTTTTTTTCATCCCAAGTTCACAGAGTTGGCTGATGGTGAGAATAGCAAGGACGAATCGGCATAAGATAAAACAGAAGAAGTATAAAAACAATAGGAAGCTACAACAGGATAAGAAACTAACCAGTAAGAGAATGGGTCTCAAGAAGAAAGTAAATTACCAATAAGACCATAATTCGGTGTGCAAGAAGAAATCAAGAGTGTTGTTCGTGATATCGAAAAGAAGCGATCCATCAAAAGACAATCGACTTTCTCATAGATTGCAAAGGAAAAATAGCATGAAGAAGATGAAGAAAACTAAGAGTAATCAGAACATAAAGAAGAATCATTAGAACAACAAGTTAAGCTTCCAGAAAGGCCTAAAGTCAGTGTTCAAGATGAAATCGTAAATGTTGTGAGAGATATCGAGAAGAAGCGATCGATGAAGAGACAATCAACTTTCTCTTAAGTTGCTGCGATGAAAATAGAGAAAAACGAAGAGAGCAGTTCTGAAGAGGATTCAGACGATGAATCATAGACAAATAAAGAAAATAATGCAGATGTTCTGAATAAATTAGAGTCTGAGCGAAGGAAAAGTGGGAAGCCTAATGCGTTGTAGGAGGTGATTACACTAAATGAGTAAATAGGAAAGAAGAGAGACTCAAGAAGGAAGTCTAATTTCGCACTTTTAGGATAACCTCGTTTGGAGACCGCCATCGATAATGCAGAAGAGAAGAAATCTAATGAATAATAGCTAGGAGAAAAACCAACTGAATAAATGGCTAAACTAGCAGAAGATCATCAAGATGAAGAAGAATCAGTTAAGCTCTAAGAAGCTGAAGAAGAAAGTTAGTTGCTTACTCAGCATCAGCAGGATGAGACTGTTTTGTAGAGACAAAAGAAGAAGAAAAATATCATGGATTACAAGGAGGTAAATCATTCATTATTTGGGAATAACATTTGCTGAATATGAAATTGTTGACAAATGTAGGTTGAGAAGGGACAAGAGACAGAGAAAGAAGCATAACAATAGCAGCCGGGAGAAAGAAAGATGATTTTCTTTAAGGATTCAACTGCTAGTCACAACAAAAAGGTTATTCATCCAACTTCAAAGACAAATCAGCAGCAGCAGCAGCAGCAACAAGGCAGCTCCCAAAAAGAAGAATAAGATAAGCTCATTGGCAATAAGAGTAATATCTCTTAAACAGAAAGCATTGTTGTTGTCCAGCAAGACAGAAGTACTAGCAGCAGAAGCAGCAACAACAACAACAACAATAATAATATCATAAATAACCAACAGAGACAACTGTAAAAGCCACTAGTAGCCGTCAAGGAGAAGAAACCAGAGAGAAGAGATGTACAATTCTTATTCAACATTGATTGATAGCTTTAAAGTTTTATGTTGGGATAGGAGTTCGCTTTGCAACGGAAGCTAGAGTATCTGACTGCGAAGCAAGCCAAGACTGATATCGTACTCAAGAAAGATGTTGTTTCTCACAAGAAGTTCATGGCTGTATAGCTGAGTAAGGAGATCAAAGTCAGAGAAGCCAACAAAAAGAAGAGAGAGTTAGAAGCAATGCTTGCTTAGTTAAACCATGAAATAGAGTTCATGAGATAGGCTGATCCCGACTACGAGTCTCTCAGCTAAATGAAACAGGAGCAATAACGCTTGAAAGACGAAAATAAAGCAAGATACATGAGTTCAGTGCTCAACTCCTCAAGGCAATCCGAACGACGTCTGCTCCAACCAAGCAGAATAGCCTCACCTCACCCCTAGAGCAAGCCTAAATATGATTCAATTCTTCCTCCTATTAAGACTCCCCACCAATTCCAAGAAATGGTGAAAGTTTCTGATAACAAGTAAGCTAAGCAGGAAGCTAGCTCTTTCGTTCAGAAAATGCTCAGAGACAAAGAACTAAAACAGAAGAAGAGAGGAGATGAGCTGGCTTCAAAGAACGACCACATACAAAGGGAGTAATCATCCAATGTTATAAGCTAAGTTTAATACGTTAGTTAGCACAATCCAATCTAATTATCATATACTGAATATATTTGATTCTTCGATAGGGTGGAGATACGTAGGATCTAGAATGAGCGGTTCCATGAAAAGTAGATTCTGGAGAGGAGACAGGAGATTCTGCACAAAAAGCAAAAATACGAGCAAAGTAAATCAGAGCAACAAAAGCTGATCTTGGCTTCGAAAAATTTTGTGAAGGATCTCAACAGACTAGGTCCAGGCTCGGTTTCCTAAGCCTACGCCAGCTAAGTAGGACAGATAGACGAACAACATAAATTCGGTCCTTATGTGACTCCTGAGCTCGATGCATACAAATTAGGATTGAAGGAGATACGCAAGCTGAGTAAAGCAGATTTCAACGGAGGAGGCTCTGTTGTTTATCTTGCCAACAACAAAGGAAAGGACAACTCGCACTTGAAGAAACTCTTAGAGGAAAATCAAATCAATAGAGACAGAGAACTTCTACTGCTCTAAAACAGAAGCGATATCTATCTGTAAGGATAATTCAAGGAAAGTTATTTCGAATTTATTTATTATTCCATTTTTTGATGAAACAGAAATAACAAGGATAAAGGCTCAATAGGATCAATTCAATAGTAACAAAGGTAGTAATAGCAATTGCATCTGCAATAAAAGCAACAAGATGAATCATAAAAAATAGAAATCACTCCAAATTAAATTCAGAATCAACAAGTAGCTGAAGACAACAATATTGATAAATATCAAGAATTAGAACAGTAGAGAAGAGATAATAAGGATATTAAAAATGATTAAGAAGATGATGAAAGGGAAGAAAATAATTACAAAGAGGATCATTCATAGTAGAAAAATGAATAATAAGATAATGCAGTTGAAATCAAGGAAGGAATGGATTGAAATGACTCAAAAGAAAGAAAAACCAATGACCTTCAGTAACAAGAAGAATCCAATTAAATTGGGGAAGTAACAAATTAAAAACTAAAAAGAAACAACGTATTCTTGCAAATATTTCTATCTGAGTTAGATGTGCTTTATGTGTTGTTCTAATTTCTGCGTGTTTCTCCTTACATGCAGATGCCTTATTATGTTTGCAAACATTTAATTACTAATCTAAGTGTGTTAGGGTTGATTGGGAGAGATAATTTAAACGATTTGCAACTAAATAATGCATCCTGAAAGAATGGTCGAGTATCGTTTCGGCAAAGAGAAGATTTTGATTGCTGTCAAGAAGAAAACAAACACCCTGGGCAGATATATAGTTTATCTAATTTCTCTTAAACAAAAAAGTGACAGCCATTGCGGAGATATTAACAAATTGAGATTTATTGACTGAAAAGTAGCTTGCTATGGAAGACGAAGAAGATTAAGCAGTTGAAAGTCCAAGGGAGGAACCCTTGTTGGAGGATAAAAAGGAATAGAAGAAAGGGGGAATTGTTAAGAGGAAAACATCTGTGAATAAACGAAGTGGAGCTTCTTCACTTCCAGCTGCAAAGGTAGACATATGGCAGCGAAACGAAATGGAGAAGCATCGCAAAATGAAGGAAGCCAACCTCAAAAGAGCCAAGTAAGTACTTTCGTGTTCCTGATATCAGCATGAAGTAGAATAATGCTCTCAAGTAATGTGATTATTTAATGAATCGATTTGCATTTGTGTAACAAAGGGAGACATCATTGAAGGAGAAGAATTAATAGGAGAAGGAAGAACAAGACCAAAAAGATGCGCTTAAGAGGTACAAAGATGAAAGAAAAGAAGCTTATGAGAAATATCTCAGAGCGAACAACAAAAAGAATGAAGAAAACTACTTGCGATAGAAGCCACCTGTTCAAAATGCGTACAACAAAGTCAATGTCTAGATGAAAGAGAATATTGAAGAGAATCCTGAGGAGGTATCAGATGCTGAGAAGCTAAACCAAAAGAAATCGAAGAGACAGTGGATGCCGAGACCAGTGCCGCTAGATAACGCAGAATAGCATCTAAGAGAGCAGCAGATCGAGAAAGAACTTTATGAAAATCAAATGAGATAACTCCAGCTGATGAAGTAAAGAAATGCACTCGCTGGTGGGGGTGGCGATCATTTCATTGTTGAGGAAGACGAAAGAGAAGAAGGGTAAGATATATCATTCAGGGATAAAGACATGAAGTAAAGCTAATTTACAGTGAAGGGAGAAGAGTATGTCTATGTCGACTCCGAAGACGAGCGAGAACGCAAATACAATAAGCACAACAATAAATCGAGTGTTGATGCTAAGCACGATTAGAAAAAGGATGATAATAACGAGGATTATTACAACGATAAGCATCTTTCGATTGTTGAAAACACTTACGATGTCTACGGACAAAAGGAAGACGAGGATACAGGATTCTTCGGATTCGGAGGAGGAGGATAAGTCCTTGCTAAGGTTTCTGGAGACGATCAAGAACAAGAAGAAGAGAAAGGGAGACATGAGTAGTAGCAATTGAAGAAATTTACAGGTTCTGTTGCTAATCAAGACAGCAAGAACAAAAAGAAAAAATAAGCTGAACAGCAAAGAGCTGCTGCTGATATTGATCTTTAGAAGAACACTAATAATAATAGTCTATTAGCTGGTCAGCGAAGTCCTAGTTATGCTTCAAACAAGCCTAAATCAACAGCTCTTCTTGTGAAGAGTAATGAGGATTTACCATGGCCTTTGAATGAAATCAACTCGCAAAATGAAAGATACTCTTCACCTAAGCCACTTAGCAATTATCCATCAGTCTAAGCTAACACCATGCAGCTTTAAGATTCACTCTATCAATAATCACCTTAATTACGGCAGATGCTTCCACCTCTTTCTAACGACTTCCCTAGCCAACAGAAGTCAACTGGGTTTTCAAAGCAGTTTCAGAAGGGTTAAGTAGAGCGATAAGAGAGTGCTAAGACATCCAAGAGCAATTAAGATGAGTAGATTAGACCAAAAAGTATCAGCGCTATCTAGCAATAGTTGTATAACCCGCTTACTAGCAATGACCTTGCTCAGTTGAAACTCAAACAAGAGTAGCTAATCAAAGAGAAGGCTGAATTGAAACGAACTGAGCAAATCAACTCTCAGAATCCTCAACTCAAAGCTGAAAGCAATGCTTCTCCACTGCAGCAGACTCAACTCATCGAAGACTTCAAGTAGCAGTTCAACGATCTCAAGAAGGAATACAACTATCACAGATAATAGTCTAAGAACTTAATCGCAAGTAAGGAGCAAAAAGAAAGGTAAAAAAAGTAGAATTTCAGCACAGGAAGCAGTAAGCCAGGGTAGTTAGCTAACCCAAAGGATGCTCAAATTGTTCGCAAGACACAACAATCGCAGTAGAAGAAGCTTCAAGGTGGTGATTTAGATGAGGAAGCAGAACTGCAATACGAATAAGGCGAAGAATACAACGATACAGAAGAAGATCTCAATGCGTAATTGCTCAGTCAGAGTGGTAGGATAGTAAGACGCACTAATCACTTTAAAGATGTTTCTAAGTTTTCGAAGAAATCATTGTTGGATCAACAGAACTCCACACAGTCATCTTAGTTGTCTTATGCTTAGAACATGAAAGAAAGGAGGAAGTTCTGGGAGAAAAATACTCAAGAAGACTTCCTGAACCAGCCCATTGAAGAAAAAGCCAAAATCACAGCGATCAGCAAGTTCAGATCAAAACTCAACAACAAAATCTCATCGGACAAGCAACTCAATATGGAGCAACAACAGGAGCAGTTACAGCAGTAGCAGAAACAAGAAAAGAAAGTATGCGTTTTATAGTGTCTGTGTTCGTTTAAGTAGTTTGATTTGTTTGTTTGAATGATTTGGCTAAGATAAGTGAGGCTTAGGAGTGGAAGGCACTGAATGAGCAAGAAGTAGCTCTGCAAAGGGAAATCCTCTCGATGCATCTCGACAACTTCGAGAAAGTTAAGCAAGTCGAAGATAAAAACAACATTTCACTGGCTAATGCAGTTAACAATTCTGAGATAATGAAATCTCGAGCAGGATCAGCAGTGTCTAATGTGACTACGAAAACCAACAAGACTAACAAGACAAGCAAGTCAAAGGTTAGTAGTATCACTACAATAGCTGAGAAAGCTGCTAGAGGTTCTTTGAAACAAATCAATCCTATTTCAGAGATTGAAAATGAAGACGATCTCGAAGCATCGTTGATGAAGCTGGAAGAACAGCTGAATTAGAAGAAGACGAAGATTACCGAACTAGCTGATGATTTAGCGCAGCAGCTCAAGCCAAAGAACCCTGAGCTGTAGAGAATATTAATAAAGAATCCAGGGATGCTAGAGTAGAATCCATTCTCAGTGGATCTCACGAACTAAGACAAAGAGTACTTAGAGAATTAAAAGAAACACATACTTATGCTGCATTAACAATAGAGCAGTCCAGTCATCAATTCCAAGAATATTGATGATAATAGTAGAATGATCTCAAGAGAATCAAGGGATTCTAGATTGCAGTCAAACAATGTTCTGAGAGAATCAATTGAATAGCAATAATAACAAAGCGTTTCGTAAAGAGAGAGAAAACAATGGGATGTCAAATCAAAGGCTGGCAGCACAGTGAGATCGTCTTCGAATTCTCTCCTTGCTGGCAGATAGTAGTTATCGTTAGCTGCTAAAGACATTGATAGAATAGATACCATGGGTTAATATTAATCTAGCACTAGACTAACTGACTAATCTTCAATAACCAATGGTAAATCAGATGAATAGTAGAAACAGAAGTCAAAGAAAGGAATAATTGCAGGAGGAGTGGGTGAAGTTGGAAAGGTGAAACTCAACCCTGAAATAATCGAAAACGATAAAGAAGAACTCACTAAATGGTGGAAGTCAATGTAAGCAACCAGTGAGTCCAAGTTGAGTGCAGCAGGCTAGACTCCAAAAGAATCACGGGGATACAATTCTAATTTGGACGTCAGTAATGCCTTAAAGAATATTGCAACTGTTGAAGAGAAAGACACAAAGACATCATCACAAGAACAGAATGCACTGCGTCGGAAACAATAACTTAACGCTGAATTCATGAAAGAGCTAGAAGAAACAGAAACAAACGAACTTACCAAAGCTACTCGCAACGTTGCTGCTGGTGAAAGCAACGAATAAACTCAAGAAGGGGTGATTTAGAGGTAGTTAGGTAATAGGGAATAAAGAGCATAAGAGAGGAGTTAAGCTGTTACTGAAGGCAATCATGAAGAGAGTATCTCCTTAACTCCTCCTTTGCTTAGGAAGAAGCTAACTGATGTCCTAGACAAGAATCTAATAGCTAAAGTTGAGTATTCATAAGCTCAAATCGAGCAGACTATCTAGTCGACTCTCTAGCGGATAGAAGCAGTTGAGAGACAGCAAATCAAAGCTGATCTTGAAAACAAGAAGAAACAATTATCACAAATTAATAAGGAAAATGGATAATAATAGGATAATGCTGCAAATAACCCAGATAACAACAACACCCCATTGGATTGCTAGCTGAGTGAAATAAGCCACAACGCTTCGTTTGCTGACTCTGAGTTCTCCATTGTTTCAGGAGTAGGCAGCTACTAAACAAAGCAGACAATCAAAAAGCAATTTAAGCTCACTGGGAAAGTGCCATCAAGGTATCCTCACGCTGATCATCCTTCCCTTTCTAGAAACAGTAGCTTCTAGGAGAACAACTCCCTCGCTGGATTGCAACAAATCTCAGAGAACAATAATGAATACAAGGAAATCATCTTAGAAGAAGAAGACCAAGGCGATATCAAGATTAACAAGAACGTCAACCTGCAGAAACTGTTGTTTGTTGATTGAATCGGTTAACATATGCATTCAACAACAAAAACAAAAAAAGATTTACAGCAGATAATTGCTTCTAAAGGATTGGTATTTTCTTGCCTCTTCTAATTTCAGAATCAAACAAATATACAAATTAGATTCCTTTTGCTTATTTAGCTTTGTGGTTTATCTTCATCTATGTCTGTTTATGTGTGTTTGTCTG
>Ga0302286_10002983_pt1 | contig 11564 bp, 9 predicted proteins | sample III_Fen_E2_3_FD_198765 | JGI IMG/M metagenome (GOLD analysis project Ga0302286, IMG submission 198765) | Peat permafrost microbial communities from Stordalen Mire near Abisko, Sweden - III_Fen_E2_3 | ecosystem: Environmental > Terrestrial > Soil > Wetlands > Permafrost | place: Sweden: Abisko...
CCAGCTATACCTTTACGATCATTTATAGTTTGTTGTAATTGTATCGATTGATCAAATATCTCTAAAGCCTTTTCGTATTTAAACAGATTATAATAAACCGTGGCTTTAAAATTAAGAACAATAGCAGCTTCTTTTATTCTTTTCGATTCTTTGAATAATTTGAATGCTATATCAAAATAGCCAATTGCTCTTTCTAATTGATTGTTATTGGTATAATAAACAGCCGTTTTATTGAAAAGTTCAGCTATTCTCTGTTTATCTTTCGACTGTATTATTGTTTTGAAATCGGCTGATGCATTAGGTTTATTAGCATCGGTATGAAATTCAAAGGTATCGAGTTGAGTTATTTGCAATACCGATTGTCCGAATAAGGTTTTCGTAAACAAAAATACTATTACAAGTATATAGTTTCGAAGCATCAAGCTGTAGTTTAGATTTTAATTTTTATACCTATTACTAAAACATCATCAATTTGACGTGTATTTCCACGCCAAGCCAAATGTTCTTTAAGTAATGCCTGTTTTTGTTCTTCCATTGGAAGATTTCTTAAACTAAATATCAATTCTTTAAAATTATTCAGCATAAATTTTTGATTTTTATCCCCACCAAATTGGTCTTGATATCCATCAGAAAAGATATAAATGCTCATGTCTCTATCAATTGTTATTTCATGATTCGAGAATTTTGGCTTTTGCAAAATAGTAAACAATCCACCAATTGAAAACATATCGCCTTCGATTACTTCGATAGTATCGTTTGAAACAACAAATACTACATGATTAGCACAACCAATTGTTACAAGTTTTTTAGCATAATCAACTTGACAAATGGTAATATCCATTCCATCACTTTGAATATCCTCTTTATCATTATCTTGATTTAACGATTCAATAATACTTCTATTTAATTCCTGAAGTATATCGCAAGGATTTAATATTTTTTTACCTGTTACAATTTCGCTTAAAATTGTTTTTCCTATCATCGACATAAATGCACCAGGAACACCATGTCCAGTACAGTCGGCTGCAGCTATAAATATTTTTTCGTTTGGATTACCTTTATCATCAGTTGCTGGACTTGCCACCCAATAGAAATCGCCACTTACAATATCTTTTGGTAAATACAGAACAAACGATTCAGGGAAATGCGATTTTACGGTTTTATCGGATGGTAAAATAGATTCTTGAATTTTTCGAGCATAGGTAATACTATCTGTAATTTTATTCTTTTGCTCTTCGATCGTTTTAGTACGTTCTTTTACTTTTTCTTCGAGCGATTGACGAAATCCTTCGATTATCATCATCGAATTATATGAACGAATACTTGAAAGAACGGCAGTGAATATATTATCGTCGGTTAAATCTGTTTTTGTTTTATAGTCGTTGATTTCGTAAGTCATTACAACTTCTTTCTTTGGAGCTTGACCAGGTTGACCAGTCCAAAGAACAATACGAACAAAATGGTTTTTTAATTCTTCACGAATAAATTTAACAAAATTTAAACCGGCATGGTCTGTTTCCATAACCACATCGAGTAGAACAAGTGCAATATCGCCATTAGCAGAAAGGATTTCACGAGCTTGCTCACCTGAATAAGCATCAAAGAATTGAATTTTTCTACCTTCAAAAATAAAATTATCGAGAGAAAGTTTAATGACCGAATGAATATCTTGTTCGTCATCAACTATCAATATTTTCCATCGTTCGCCTGAATCCTGTACCTGTTCTTCAGGTACTTCCTCTGCAAAAAGGGAGTCAAAGCTATCGTCGTCAACAAGCATATTAAATATTAGTTTGCCGTAAAAGTACGCATTAATATTATAAAATCCAAGGAAGAATAATGACTACAAGCACATGAAACTGCTGTATTTTACTCAAAAATAGCTCAGTTTTAAATCTTTTCGTTATTTTTGGGAAATCGTTTAGGCAAATCATGGTAGATAAATACGAACAAATACTTTTAAAATACTGGGGATATTCTCATTTTCGTCCGCTTCAAAAAGACATAATTGAGTCGGTTTGTACTGGAAACGATACTTTGGGATTGATGGCTACCGGTGGTGGAAAGTCAATTACTTTTCAAGTAGCTGCTATTCAAATGGAAGGTGTATGTTTGGTTGTTACTCCACTTATCGCATTGATGAAGGATCAGGTTGATAACCTAACGAGCAGACACATAAAAGCAGTGGCTATTTATTCGGGAATGAGTTTCGATGAAATAGAAATTGCAATTAATAAATGTGTTTGGGGAAATTATAAATTCCTATATGTTTCGCCCGAACGCTTAAAAACAGAAAGGTTTCAAGAGTCATTGAGTCAAATGAAAATTTGCTTAATAACAGTCGATGAAGCTCATTGTATTTCACGTTGGGGTTACGATTTTCGTCCATCATATCTTGAGGTTGCAAACATTCGTGAACAATTACCCAATATTCCCATTCTTGCTCTCACTGCAACGGCAACTCCCGATGTTGTTGAAGACATAATGGATAAACTCCAATTTAAGAAAAGAGCATTTTTCACCTCAAGCTTCGAACGCAAAAACCTTACCTTTTTAGTTCGCGAAAAAGACGACAAAGTAGGTTACATGCTTACTATTGCCGAAAAAGTACGTGGAGTAGGAATAGTATATGTTCGTAACCGAAACAAAACACGCGAGGTAGCTCAACTCCTTCAACGAAAAGGCTACAATGCCGATTATTATCATGCTGGACTTTCGCCCGAAGAACGAACCTTTAAACAAAACAAATGGAAAGCCAGCAACAATATGGTTATGGTATGTACCAATGCTTTTGGAATGGGAATAGACAAAGCCGATGTGAGGTTTGTGGTACATTTAGATTTACCCGAATCGCCCGAAGACTATTATCAAGAAGCTGGTAGAGCTGGTAGAGATGGCAAACCCGCTTTTGCCGTTTTACTCTTTAGCAAAGAAGATGTTGACCGATTAGTAAATTCACTCGACGATAAATTTCCCGAAATAGACGCCATAAAACGAGTATACGATGCTTTGGGCAATTATTTCCAAATTCCTGTTGGCTCGAACCTAGGCAGTTCGTACGATTTTATAATATCAGACTTTTGTCAAAAGTTTAAACTAGATATTCTACCTACGTTTAATGCTATAAAAGTATTGGAACAAGAAGGTTTCATAGAACTTTCGGAAGCAATGGAAGTATTTTCGAAAGTAAAATTTGCAATTGAACGCGACGACTTATACAAATTTCAAGTATCGAATAAACAATTCGACACTTTTATAAAATTAATTCTTCGAACATACACTGGTTTATTTACCGATTACACAAAAATTGATGAATATAAACTAGCATCGATAGCTAAATCGGAAGCAAGTATTGTGCGAAAATATCTTGAAGTATTAAGTAATGCCAACATTATTCATTATTTCCCCGCAAGGAAAAACCCTATAATTGTTTATACTACCGACCGTATTGACAGAGATAGACTTGCAATAAACAAGAAAGAATATGAAGCTCGCAAGCAACGATACATAAAACGCTTAGAGGCAATGGTAAACTATGCCCGAAAAGCAACTAAATGTCGTAGCGAAATGTTGCTTACTTATTTTGGAGAGAAAAACACTTCACGATGTGGAAACTGCGATGTTTGTCGCAAACGCAACGAATTAAAACTAAGTACCTACGCCTTTGATGTCGTTTTAAAAGAAATTAAAATACTCTTAAAAGCCGAAGAACTTGGTATTCGAGAATTAGTTGTGAGACTCGATCAATCGGAAGATACAGTTATGAAACTAGTGCAGTTTTTACTCGATGGAAATAAGATAAAGTTAACAAGTACAGGGCGATTGCGTTGGCACGATTAAAATGAAATATGAATCTGTTCAAAACAAATTCTTGAACGTAACTCTCTGCTCCCAAACGAATATTTTCGTGAAGTAAAAGCCTAAGACAATAGACCTTTTGCAAAGTTTAAAACTTTGCAAAAGGTATCATTTACAAAATCAAAACCAACAGCAAATTCTATCATTAACTCACTAAATTATTTCTTGTGGGACTTGAGATAATTAAATAATAAATATTAGATTTGTATCAAATAACTATAGACTATGAAACAAATACTATTTATTTTAAGCTTGATGCTTTCCCTTATTTCTTGCCAAAAGGATAATAACTCCATTAACATAACAAATGACTCCGTTCTCTTAAAAAATCACTGTAATTTAACATTTGATACAATCATTTCATATAAAAATGATAGTGCTTATGTGCATTTCAACCTTTCATTAAAAAATAATGTTCAAGATAGTCTATTCTGGTTGGTACCGTCTAATTTTAAAGGAACAGGTTCATTTTATGTAACAATTAATAAAGATACAACCTTGAAATTTTTATTAATAGATAAAAAAACGAAAAAATTTGATACCGTACATTATACTATTCTATTTGATACAATTAAAACGGCTACTAAGTATGATTTTAGGAACAATGTAATAGGGAAATACTCCTGTAAAGTAGTAGAGCATTACAATATTCATAATGACACTTCATTTATACCAACTCCAGGGTTAAAGGAATATTTTGATACAATTTCTGTTACTTCTATTAGTAATTTTGACATATCTATTAATAAGTTCTTCCAGTATAACTTAGTGCTTCGGCCTGATTATTCATATAGTGATGATTTTGTAGGAATGGGTTTACAATGTCATGGCCTTTTTAAAAATGATAGTATTTATTTCTATCTATGGTCAGTACCTGATGGAAATACTGAAATTAAAGGGAAAAAGATATAAAGTAGCGACCAATACGTTTACAAGTTATCTATATCCCATTTTAACTTTTTGGTAAACTAAATAATATATTTACATCATATAATTTATAGACTATGAAACAAATACTATTTATTTTAAGCTTGACTCTTTATATTATTTCATGTAAAAAGGAAACGGCTTCTAAGGATGATTTTAGAAACAATGTAACCGGAAAATACTACTGTAAAGTTGTAGAGCATTTATATATTCATAGTGACTCTACATTAATACCTTCGCCAGGGATAAAAGAATATTTTGATACAATTTCTGTTACTTCTATTATTAACAATAATAATGATATAGCTATTAATAGATTCCAATATAATTTAGTGCTTAATCCTGATTATACTTTTAATGATGATTTTGTAGGAATGGGCTTACAATGTTATGGACATTTTAATAATGATAGTATTTATTTTTATTTATGGTCTGTAGCTGATGGGAATACTGAAATAAAAGGAAAAAAGATAAAATACGGCAACTAAACCCTATTATTTCTAACAGCATCTTTTGCTTCGATATAAAAAGTATCAATTTCGGGGAATTCTTTTTTAACATCAATTTTTATTTGTTCAATAGTATCTTCCAAATCGTAACTTGTTACATTTTCTTCGAAATCAATAGAAAGTAAAAGCATATATTGACTACGTCCCATCGACATCGATTGAATTTTATTGACATGCTTAACATTATTGAACGACTGAGCAATGTTTTTAATTCGATGACATGATTCGCGATTCATGCTTTCGCCAACAATTAATTTACGCAGTTCGTTTGTCATAAAATAAGATACAAACAATAATAAACCACCAACTAAAATACTTCCAATAGCATCGAAAATAGGGATGTAAATAGATAACAATGTTGTAACAAGAACAAAGACTAAGCCTATCAATGCTGCAAAATCTTCTAAAAGAATTACAATCAAATTAACTGCTACCGATTTCTTTAAAGCAGGCAAAAACGATTCTTTTGAAGTTAACTTAAACTCTTTATAAGCAATTCGAAATGAGGTAAACTCAATAATTACCGAAATCCCCAAAACGACCAAAGACAACCATACATGCGACAAAGGTTCGGGATGACTTAACTTGTGAAAGCCTTCGTACAACGAAAACAATGCACCAACAAAAAACAAAAACAATGCAACCAATAATCCCCAAAAGAATTCTTCGCGACCATATCCCATCGAATGTTCTTCGTCTTTTGCTTTTTTCGAACGTTTAACACCTATTAAAAGGAATATTTGATTTAAGCAATCGGCAGTTGAATGAACAGCTTCGGCTAACAAGCCTGCAGAACCAGTTATAAAAGCTACAACGTATTTCGAAACCGCAATTAAAACATTGCCCGAAAGGGCTGCAAAAACAGCTTTATTTGATGAATTGTGACTCATAGTTTTTATATAATACCATGTAACATGGAGAAATTTGTGTTGTTTTTTATTCGCCAAAAGTACAAACAACTCTGTACTTAAGCAAATGAGATAGTTATAGAAAATGTCGTTTAAATATCTTTCAAATACCGTTCAAGTCTATCCAATCCCTCTGTAATGTTTTCCATAGAATTAGCATACGAAAAGCGAACAAAACCTTCGCCATTAGCACCAAAATCAATCCCCGGAGTTATTCCGACATGAGCTTTTTCCAAAACATCGAAAGCAAAAGCATAACAATCGTTAGTATACTTTCGAGCATCGGCAAAAACATAAAAAGCTGCTTGTGGATCGGAATGAATGACGAAACCCATTGTTTTTAATCTTTGTAAAAGATAAAGACGACGTTCGTTATAAATCGTGCACATTGCCTTAACATCATCTTGAGCTTCAGTAAGTGCAGTAATTCCAGCTTGCTGAGCTGTACTTGGTGCACAAATAAATAAATTCTGCTGTAAAATTTGCAAGCTTCGCATATATTTTTGTGGTGCAATCAAATAACCAAGACGCATGCCAGTCATTGCAAAACGTTTCGAAAAACCACTTAGAATAAATGCTTCATTGGTACATTCAAGCATCGAATGAGCCTTTCCTTCATACACCAAACCATGATATATTTCGTCGGATAAAACGGGTACACCCAAACTTGCGATTTCTTGCATTAAATCTTTGCTCATCAATGTTCCTGTTGGATTCATTGGTGAATTAATAAAAATGGCTCTTGTTTTGGAAGTTATTGCCCTTTTCAATTCCTCGATTTCAAATTGGAATCCATTTTCGGCTTTTAAGCTAACTTCAACAGGAACAGCATTGCAAGCCAGCACAAAATTTCGATAGCAAGCATAACCAGGATTTGAAAGAATAACCTCTCCCCCAGCCTCGCATAAAACCATTAAGGCCATTAATATAGCTGGCGACGAACCAGATGTTACAACAATACAATCAGGATCGACTTCAACAGTATATTCCGCTTTATAAAATTGAGCAATAGCTTGTCGCAACCCTAAGTCGCCCAAAGAATGAGTATAATGTGTTTTCCCTTTCGCATAAGCTTGCTGTGCCGATTCTACAATACAAGCAGGAACATCAAAATCGGGTTCGCCAACCTCTAAATGAATTATATCAATGCCCTCCGCTTCCATGGCTTGTGCTTTTTCAAGAACTTCCATCACAATAAAGGGCGACATTTGACTTACAAGTGGATTCATATTTCCATTAAATATAAAGAACTGCCATAAAATGACAAACGCTACCTGCTAAAACAAAAAGATGCCAAATAGCATGAGTATACGATTTCGATTTCCAAGAATAAAAAATGGTTCCAAACGTATAACTTAAGCCACCAACAAATAACCATATCCACCCCATAGCAGGAAACGAATCGTACATTGGCTTAGCAACAAACACTAATAGCCAACCCATACCTATGTATATATAGAGTGAATATTTTGGGTATTTTTTCCATAAGTAGAGTTTATAAAAGATGCCCATTATAGCTACGGTCCACAATACACCAAAGAAAAACCAACCTAAAAAGCCTTTTACACATAATAATAAAAAGGGAGTATAACTACCCGCAATTAAAAAGTAAATGCTAATATGGTCGAATAAACGGAAAAGTATTTTCAACTCATTATTTTTAATACTATGATAAATGGTCGATGACAAGTACAGCAGAAACATACATATCGCAAAGACATAAAGAGGGAATTTTTTAAGAAAACTGTATTTTGTATTACCCATAATAACAATAAATACAGCAATACTAAAGATGATTCCTAAACCATGGGTTAATGCATTTGCAAGTTCCGACTTGCGAGAAGGGAAAATATATTCGTTCATTAGCTTTTAATTACTGAACAAAGATATTATCAAACAGCTACCGATGAAATTAAAATGTGATAATAATTTACACAAAAGTTTGATATTATAATTTCATTGATATTCCACAAAAAAGCCGTTGGATTATTTCGAACGGCTTTGTTTTACTAGTATCGGAATTGACTATTTATATAATGACGATAATGTTTTTTATTAATCTTCTTTTTGGGTTTAGCCTTTTGATTATCATTACTTGCTGTATCGGTAGTTGTTGCCTTTGATTTTTTTACAGACTTCGTCTTTGAATCATTGCTTCCAGCAGATCGAGAAGTTGCCTGTTCGGTAGTTAGTTCTTGTTTCTTTGTGTCTTTTTTACCTTCGGGTTTTTGAGCAGAAACAAATTGCGACGAGAATATCGCAATGACAATGAGTACGATTGCTTTTCTCATAAACGTATTTTTTAGAGTTACTATTTAAATAATAAAAAAGGGGAATTCTTGAGTCGTTTTCTATATATAAATATACTACATTTTAGAGGCAATTTTTCATAAATATCGGAATTTCTTTATTTTACCATCATTTTTTAATTTAGAATACGACAATTACAGAATAAAATGGCATAAAAAAAGGGCTGAAACCATAAAGATTCAGCCCTCTCAAATATCTAAAAACAGAATATTACAATTGCTCTAACAATCGTTTCATGCTTACTTTTTGTTCAACTAAAGCAGGAATTTCAGAAATTGAAACACGAACTTGTTCCATTGTATCGCGATGACGAATTGTTACTGTTTGGTCTTCGGCAGTTTGATGATCGACAGTAATACAAATTGGAGTTCCAATAGCATCTTGACGACGGTAACGTTTACCAATTGAATCTTTTTCATCGTATTGACAATTGAAATCAACTTTTAACATATCGATAATTTTGCGAGCTGTTTCTGGTTGACCATCTTTTTTTACAAGTGGCATTACACAAACTTTCACTGGTGCTAATGCTGGAGGTAGGTTAAGAACAATACGTGTTTCCATAGTTCCATCAGCCGATTGTACTTGTTCTTCGGTATAAGCATTTGAAAGTACTGCAAGGAATGTTCGATCCAATCCAACCGAAGTTTCAACCACAAATGGAACATAACTTTCGTTTGTTTCAGGATCGAAATATTTAATCTTTTTATTCGAGAATTTTTCGTGTTGCGAAAGATCGAAATCAGTTCTTGAGTGAATACCTTCTAATTCTTTAAATCCAATTGGAAAATTGAATTGAATATCGGTTGCAGCATTAGCATAATGAGCTAATTTTTCGTGATCGTGAAGACGATAGTTTTCTTTACCCAAGCCTAAAGCATAATGCCAATTCAAACGTTTTTGTTTCCACATCTCGAACCATTGAATTTCTTCGCCTGGACGAACAAAGAATTGCATTTCCATTTGTTCAAATTCGCGCATACGGAAAATGAATTGACGAGCAACAATCTCGTTACGGAATGCTTTACCAATTTGAGCTATACCAAAAGGAATTTTCATTCTACCTGTTTTTTGAACATTTAGGTAGTTTACAAATATCCCTTGAGCTGTTTCTGGACGAAGATAAATAACATTTGCTTCTTCGCTTACCGAACCAATTTTGGTATCGAACATTAAATTGAACTGACGAACTTCGGTCCAATTGCAAGTACCCGAAATAGGACAAACAATTCCATTATCGATAATTATTTGACGAAGTTCTTCTAAATCACTTTTTTCTAATGCTTTTACAAAACGAGCAGTAAGTTCATCAATTTTAACTTGTGAGCGTTGCACGTTTGGATTTGTTTCGCGGAATTTTTGTTCATCGAACGAATCGCCAAATTTAGCCTTAGCTTTTTCAACTTCTTTTGTTATTTTTTCTTCAAACTTATCGCGACAATCTTCAATAAGAACATCGGCACGATAGCGTTTTTTTGAATCTTTGTTATCAATCAACGGATCATTAAAAGCATCAACGTGTCCCGATGCTTTCCAAATTGTTGGATGCATAAATATTGCAGAATCGATTCCAACAATGTTTTCGTTCAAGCGAACCATTGCATTCCACCAATATTGTTTAATGTTATTTTTTAGTTCTGCACCATTTTGTCCATAATCGTAAACAGCACCAAGTCCGTCGTACAACTCCGATGAAGGGAAAATAAAACCATATTCTTTTGAGTGAGAAATGATCTTTTTGAAAATATCGTCTGCCATTTTATTGGGTTTAAAAATTCTATTAAAAAGCTTTTGGCAAAAATAACAAAAACCTCAAGAATTAAACATCATTTTAATCTAAGAAAACACATTTCGAAAAATATTTTTAATACATTTGTTACTGATACATACATTTAAACCCATACATGGCATTTTTAACATCCATAGTTTCATGGTTACAAGTAAAGAGAATTGAGCAAATCAATCTTTACAAAAACTACCCTTTCGACATACAATCGGAAACTTTGTACAAGCTTTTACAAATGGGCGAAGACACAGAATGGGGTAAAATGTATAATTTCTCAAAAATTAACAATTACGAAGATTTCAAAAAAGCTATCCCAATAACCGACTACAACATTTTAAAGCCTTATATTAATAGAATAATGAAAGGCGATCAAAATGTATTGTGGCCAACTCCTATTAAATGGTTTGCAAAATCGTCGGGTACAACAGAAGATAAAAGCAAGTTCATTCCCGTAAGTAAGGAAGCATTGGAAGAATGTCATTTTCGTGGTGGCAAAGATGTTTATTCACTTTATACAAATATAAATCCGAATACTACCATATATAATGGCAAGGCACTAGCATTAGGTGGAAGTCATGAAATATGCAATTTATCGCTCGATTCTTATTATGGTGATTTATCGGCCATATTAATGCAAAATCTCCCTTTCTGGGTTGAGTTTTACAGAACTCCCGATTTAAGCATTGCCTTAATGGACGAATGGGAACGCAAATTAGAACTGATGGCATTGGAAACAATGAACGAAGATGTTACCCATTTGGCAGGAGTTCCATCTTGGACTTTAATTCTTTTTAAAAAAATACTTGAAATTACAGGAAAGTCAACCATCAATGAGGTATGGCCAAACTTTGAACTTTTCATTCACGGTGGAGTAAATTTCACACCCTATCGCGAACAGTTTAAAAAGATATTACTACCCGAAAAAACAAAATATTTCGAAACCTATAATGCATCGGAAGGTTTTTTTGCCATACAAGACAATCTCGAAACTGATGACATGTTATTAATGCTCGATTTAGGCGTTTTTTATGAATTCATTCCAATTCAAGATGTATTAAAAACTAATCCACGAGTAATATCATTGGAAGATGTTGAAATAGGTGAAAACTATGCTTTAATTATAACTACGAATAGTGGATTATGGCGTTATATGATTGGCGATACTGTTACATTTACCCAAAAATTTCCATTTAAAATTAAAATCACTGGTCGTACCAAACATTTTATGAATGCATTTGGCGAGGAAGTTATAATAGAAAACGCAGA
>Ga0302286_10002984_pt1 | contig 11564 bp, 10 predicted proteins | sample III_Fen_E2_3_FD_198765 | JGI IMG/M metagenome (GOLD analysis project Ga0302286, IMG submission 198765) | Peat permafrost microbial communities from Stordalen Mire near Abisko, Sweden - III_Fen_E2_3 | ecosystem: Environmental > Terrestrial > Soil > Wetlands > Permafrost | place: Sweden: Abisko...
GATATAAATGAAAGATAATACTCTGAAGTATCCTGTGTTTTTTTTGTATACTTCATTTAATAGTACCATAATTTCTTACTGCTGAATAACGTCATGCTTGGATCCATAAACTATTACCTGAAGAACTGGAACGCATTCAGAGTAAATTAAACAAATATCAAAGTGTCAATTCAATTACCAAAGAAGAATGACTCTCTGAAGGCAGAATTCGTGCTGCTGTAAAACTTGGCTTTTAAAAAAAGCACAAATTCAAAAGTAGCAGCAGAATCCTTCACCACCCGAAGTGAAAGAAGCAGTATAGATGCTCATAGTACCGATAGTATTGGTATTGCAGCCACCCGATGCGACGAACGGGTATTTGCAGTAATAGGAATTTAACAGTATGTTCCAAGCTTATTTAATGCTCAGGAATGTGTACTCCATACAGGAGTGTTATTTTCTATTCCCTCACTAATATCTCAAGGTATCAACCGCTTTTTCAATGCAATTAAGCCCATAACTGCCGGATTTTATGGTTTAACCATGTGATACTGATACTGTGTTTCATGGCTCTTTGCAGAATAAAAAATCCTTAACAATTAAAAAAATACCCACCAGGAGAATTGGTCAAACTGATTGGCTTAGATCGTATTCATGAAGTAAGATACTTTAGAAAAAAATAAAGCAGATAACCAACCAATCAAATTCAAATAAATTACACACAGAGTTATTTCAGTTTTGGGCAGAGACAATGCCAGAGATGTTTTTCTATATTGATTGCCATGTATTGGTATACCACGGTGAACCTGCTAATCTTCCCAAGCTTTTTGTTTCCTGAGTGAAACTTTGTTTATCTGGTACTACTGAATTCTGTGTGAATGACCAGAGGGTTTTCTGAAGTTCTTGTTATACCAGAATTCATTACTTTTTCTCTTGATTTATCCTCCCCATTATTAACTTTTTTCTAAAATAATTTAAAAGCAGCCAATGGTTATTACAAGAATCATAATCAGCTACTGATTCATCTGCATTTGTGTTAAAACGAAAACCCGGATCAAAACAAGGCTGTTTTGCAGTTCTTTTTTGTATGAATTAAAATCTACCAGTTCCTCAAATACTGTAAAACCAGGGACGAGTAAGACATTATGCAATTAAAAACAATTTATGCTATTCATTTAACAAAAAATGGTTGAACTATTATTCACAAACAACGTAATAGAGCTATATTATAAGTTTTGAAGATGAAATTTCACATTTACTAATTAAAATTATTGAAGAATTACCTATTGGGATACAAACAATTAAAAACTCAATATATCAAGTAGAGCCTTCATAATTACTTTTAAGATTCAAGAAAACCATATCTGTACATATAACGGGTATGGTTTTCTTGTTTATTTTTGAAATAAAAGAGTTAAATAATAATGCCCGATTTAAATTTCGTACCCTGTTGCTCCCCACTTTTTTTTTCAAATATACGTTGTGCATGCCTTAAAACAGGATAATATCCGGTTTCTGTGTAACAGGTTCTTTTAATGAACATTTTGTTTAATTCGAGATATAAGGTTTAATGTACCCTATTTGTACCTTCTTTTATTATTGTCTTCAAGTTGGTAGAGTCTATATTTGCATATACAAATAGAAACCTATTTTAAAATAAAATTATGCAAATAAATACAAAACAAAATCTTCAATAATAAGGAATCAATAATCAACGTAAAATCGACATAAGAAAAAGGTTAAAAGCAGCCATTCCAGTTACAGAAAATGACGTCTTTTGTTATCCTAACTTCATTAAGCCATGACTCAGAAAATATTCATATTATTGATGATAAATTTTACAATATCCCTTCTGTTTCCTTATTCCTCGAGGGCTCAGGGAATAGAAATACCGTCAGGCGGCACGTTGACTGCCAACGGAACTGCATTTATTTCAATTGAAAACGGTGATTTAGTTAACAATGGCTCTTATATCAAAGGAACAGAAACTATAATAATGTCGGGTAATATAGCTAAATCAATTTCGGGCTCGAGCAATACAGATATGAATAATCTATCGATAGTAAATACCGGTGGAATTACAACACAATTGAATTTACTCATTGCAAACAATCTTACAATAGCATCCGGTTGTAAGTTTAACATTGAATCCGATAAAGACGTGACAATAACATCCAATCTGATTAACAATTCAGGGAGTGAAGGAGGTTTAAGTATTAATTCCACGGTTACCGGAACAGGTTCACTAATTCATAATAGCAATGATGTCCCGGCCAGTGTGAAACGATATATTGATGGAACAGCTTCTGCCTGGCATTTTCTTTCATCACCGGTGTCAAACCAGAATATTAACGGAGATTGGAAACCTTCCGGCACTTATGGAGATGGAACTGGTTATGACCTTTATGTGTGGGACGAAGCTCATTCCTGTTGGATTTATAACCTCAACACAACTGTTATGCCAACATGGTCAAACGTACATCCACAAACAGACTTTGTACCTGGAAGGGGTTATTTATATTCAGTTCAGGAAACTACACCCACAAAACAATTTGCAGGTAATTTAGGAAACGGGACAATAACAAATGATTTGACTATTGATGCAACAGGTGGATATAAAGGGTTTAGTCTGATTGGCAATCCCTATCCGAGTAGTATTGACTGGAAAATAGAAACAGGATTCAACAGGGAGATGCTTTATCAAAACGGAGGCGGATATGACATATGGACATGGAGCTCTACTGCTGATAATTATGGAGTCTATAATTCGGCGGATACCGATGATAACGGAACAAATAATGTATCGCGGTATATAGCGCCAATGCAAGCCTTCTTCGTCCATGCAAACTCTGCCGGTAGTTTTGAATTTAACAACCAGGCACGAGTGCATAATGGTGCCAGTCGCTGGATGAAAGTTCGTGCTGAAAAGAATGTCAATAATAACGTTCGACTAACGGTGAATTTAGAAACAGGAAAAGGGAGTGATGAAGTAAAACTCAATTTTGGATTCACAGCCAACGAGAATGGTGCAAAAAAAATGTTTAGTAATGTCCTGTCAGCACCCAGTCTTTTTCTACCGGTAGGTAATCAGCCTTGTTCGATAAGATACCTGACTGATACCATAGAAAACCGAACAATACCACTTAGTTTCAAAGCTGGTATTAATGGTAATTATACCCTTAAATGTGTTTACGATGAGTCCGTACTTGGAACGATTTATCTTGAAGATAATTTAACCGGAACGATGACTAATTTCAGGGATTTTACTCAGTACGGGTTTGCTGCAACTAAAAATGATACCCCTGAACGTTTCACATTGCACTTTGGATCAATTGAACAGACAGGCAATGACATTAATGCCAGGGTATATGTGGCTTCCCAATCGCTTATTATTGATATGGAGGGCCTTAAAGGAGAATATGAAACCAGAATTATGGATATCAGTGGTCGTCAGATCAATCAATCAAGTATAATTGGCGGACAACGAATTGCATATCCATTAAAAATCAGAGCTGTATACTTAGTCAACATCCAGTCAAAAACCGCTAAAAAAATCTATAAAGTAGTGTTTTGAAAATAACTTCATCAATTAATAGTATTTACTTAATCATTAAACAAACATTAAAATTATCATTATGAGAAAAATTATTCTTTCAATTGTAGTACTTGCTGCTATTTCACTACCAGCAAATCGCCTTATGGCCCAGGCAACTGTTAATACAGCCGGAGCAGCTAATATAGTTGATCCTGTATACTTTCATCCTCCGGAGTCCGTACTCAAACAAATGGAGTCAACCTTTCGAGTGCAACTCCAATCAGCAAGACTGCAAGTTACAATGTAACAGGCGCTGCATCTACAGCCTATGCTGTCAACGTGCCTGCTTCATTCGAAGTAGTTAACGGATCAAATTCTATGATTGTAAATGCACTAAAGGTCAAAACCGGTTCTATAGGGGCGGATGGTTTAACAGGAATACTTAGTGCTGCCGGAACCGATAATTTTACATTAGGGGGAACATTAAACGCAAATGCAGGACAGGCTGCCTTGTTATACACAGGTAGTTTTGATGTTACTGTAGCCTATAATTAATTTAAGCTATCAATTGTATTTATTTTATTATTTATTTTATTAACTAATATTTAAAAATTATCGTTATGAGAAAAATTATTTTATCAATTGTTGTAATTGCTGCTATTTCATTCCCAGCAAATCGTATTATGGCTCAGGCAACTGTTACTACAGCCGGAGCAGCTAATATCGTTACTCCTATCGCATTAGAAGAAACCAGCAGTTTGAGTTTTGGAACTATGAGTGTACTTTCCATAACTCCGGGAACCTGTATCCTTTCAACCTCCGGACTCCGGACTCAAACAGCTGGTGTGAACCTTTCGAGTGCTACTCCTATAAGCAAGAATGCAGCTTATAATGTAACCGGAGCAGTATCAACAGCCTATGCTGTTAACTTGCCTGCTTCATTCGATGTAATTAATGGATCAGAGTCAATGACTGTTGACGCACTAAAAGTTAAAACTACTTCTTCGGGTGTGGATGGTTTAACAGGAACACTTAGTGCAACGGGTACCGATAATTTCACATTAGGGGGAACATTAAACGTAAAAGCAGCTCAAATTGCCAAGTTATACACAGGAAGTTTTGATGTGACAGTTGCTTATAATTAATTTAAACTATCAATTTTATTTATTTAATAATTAAACTAACATTTAAAATTATCATCATGAGAAAAATCATCTTATCAATCGTAGTACTCGCTGCTATTTTATTGCCAGCAAATCGCATTATGGCCCAGGCAACTGTTACTACAGCCGGAGCTGCGAATATCGTTGCTCCTATCGCATTAGAAGAAACCAGCAGTTTAAGTTTTGGAACCATGAGTGTACTTTCCGTAACTCCGGGAACTTGTATCCTTTCAACCTCCGGACTCCGTACACAAACAGCTGGTGTGAACCTTTCGAGTGCTACTCCTTTAAGCAAAAATGCAGCTTATAATGTAACCGGAGCAGTATCAACAGCCTATGCTATTAACTTGCCTGCTTCATTTGATGTAATTAATGGATCAGAGTCAATGACTGTTGACGCACTTAAAGTAAAAACTACTTCTGCGGGTGTAGATGGTTTAACAGGAACACTTAGTGCAACGGGTACCGATAATTTCACATTAGGAGGAACATTAAACGTAAAAGCAGCTCAAATTGCGAAGTTATACACAGGTAGTTTTGATGTTACTGTAGCTTATAATTAATTTAAGCTTTACTGATTAGTACATGATAAAATAACATTAATTAAAATCAAAACATATTGAACAACAAACAAAAAAACAACCACAAAAGTCGCTAAAGAAATTAGGTTTTGAAAGTAAGGATACAAAAATTAATTACACTAAAAGCATTAAAAAGCTAAGCATAAAAACGAAGGTTCTTATGTTTAAATCAATATTAACTTTTGTGAAATTCAAACTGAACTTTTTATTCTCATGCAACTTTTGTGGTGTTGATTTCTTTCATGTGGTTGTTGACTGTTAGTGAGGTTATTGTTTTTTTGTCATGTATTAAAAATTTCCGGTAAAAATAGATATTCTAAAAAAAAAATATGAAAAAACAACATTTAATCAATTTGCTTGGTTTGGCTGTATTTTTTATATTTCCATATCAACTACTGGCCCAGACAAATAGCCTGAGTACCACAGTTGATGTAGATATTATTTCACCATCATCTATTTCTGATAATTCATATCTGTTAAGTGGAACATCCCTGAATTTTGGAGCACTGACTATCTCCAATTCTGTGGGTGGAACTTGTATTTTATCTACATTTAATACACGTTCTGTAACAGGTGGTGTTGTTGTAGTGAACTCTTCGGTTTCATCGAATGCTTCATTTGTTATCACCGGAAAAGCAAATGGTACATATGTCATCGCTCTTCCGACAAATGACGTATTTGTTACCCGTGCAACAGGAACAGAAAAAATGATTATAAGTAATCTCACAGCAAGACCTATATCAAAAAATACAGATCAATTTACAGGAACTTTTGATAACTCCGGATCGGATTCTTTTGTAATTGGTGGAACATTAACTATAGATGCAGCTCAACCCGTCGGTATTTATAATGGGACATTTAGTGTAACTTCAGTTTATAATTGATTCATATGAAAAAAACAAACTTACTGACGGTGATAATACTCGTAATTTCCATTACTTCACCTTTACAAGCACAATTAAGTGCCATTGGAAATATAAAGACAGAAATAGTTGTGCCATTGTCAGTTATTGAAACTCAACAGCTCAACTTTGGTAAAATTAGTTCAGCAGCACAAGGTGGAACCATACTAATTTCACCGAACGGGGAACGAGTAAATACGGGAGAACTAAGTTTGGTAGATGACCAATTTAGTGCCGGAAAATTTATTTTATCAGGATCACCCAATAGCCTGATATCAATTTCATTACCACAAACACCTCAAGTAGTACGTTTAACAAGTGGTGGTCAGGAGCTTATAATAAATCAATTTATATCGAGTATTCCGGCAGAGGGACAACTAATTGATCAGGTTGATGGGAAAGTTGTCGTTAGTATTGGAGCTTCACTGATAATTGGGAACTCGACCAGCGGCCCCCCCCCGGGATTATATATTGGTATGTATGAGGTGGTGTTCATGTACAATTGAAATCATTTACATTCTTACAATTTAACAACCAATCAATTAACAAATTAACAAGTAAAAACACTAAGTATTATGCTAAAAAAAATAAGTTTCATAGCCTCACTATTTATCTTATCCTCCACGTCACTTCATGTATTTTCTCAGGGAAATCTATTAATTACTCCGATACGTGTGATATTTGAAAATTCAAAACAAAAGGAAGACTTGAATCTTACCAATATTGGTCAGGATACAGCAGTGTATATGGTTTCATTTTTGCAGTATCAAATGCTTTCTGATGGAAGTTTCAAACAATTGGCAAAAGCTGATTCACTCACAAGTGCTACTAAATATCTGAGACTTTTTCCCAGAAGAATTGTTCTTTCTCCTAACGAATCACAAACTGTACGGCTTCAATTTCGCAAACCGAATGACATGAAGGACGGAGAATACAGGTCCCATCTTTATTTTAGAGCAGAAAAAGGATCAACACCACTAGGGATAGCTGATATAAGAAAAGATTCAACCAAAATGGCAGTACAAATCACTCCGATTTTTGGTATCAGCATTCCGATCATTATCCGTTCCGGGAAATTAAAATTACAACTCAGCCTTTCAGATGTAAGTCTGAAAGCAGTCAATGATTCTATTTCGCAATTATACTTCGACATCAACAGAACAGGAGAAAAATCTTCCTTTGGCAATATAAAAGTAGAATACGTACCTGTTAAAGGTTCAAAAAAGGAAGTCGGAATGGTAAACGGAGTAGGAGTTTACACTGAATTGGTAAAGCGAAACTTTTCAATGCAAATCCATTTGACGAACGAAATGAAACTTAATTCAGGAAAACTGATTATACGGTATCTTACCCCGATGGAAGATGGGAATATTGAATTAGCTCAAACAGAGTATATTATTCATAATTAAATATCGGTAATGCAACGAGTTATGAAAAAAATGATTGTTTTTTTGTTTTTTTGCTTGCTATGCGTATGGCACAACAACGTATATGGACAAAATGCGCCTGATTTGCCCCAGCGAACAGGAACTATAAGTGCAACACAATCACTTCATTTTGGAGATCTAACCATTGTTTCAGGTTCTGCCGGGGGAACAGTCAAAGTTGATTATAATGGTTTGCGTACATCCACAGGCTCGGTTGTTTTGCTTAATCTTGGGAATACAGCCCGACAAGCTATTTTTGAATTTAAGCTTTGTCCGGGTCGGACATTTATTGTCAATTATCAACCAACAGTGATTCTTACAGGTAGTAATGGAGGAAGTTTACTTCTTCACCTTGGGCCAACTAATATGCAAAGCAATATTTTTACGTCTAATGTTGGATGTAATAATATTAATTTGATATCTATGGGTGGTACGCTAGATGTTAAATCAATGACCGTAAATCCACATGGATTATATACCGGAAATTTTGAATTGACATTTATTCAGCAATAACCCGACTTATTTACTAATTGCAATTTAACCTTTAACCAAAACCTAGAGTGCTTTATCCCGACAATGGGACCAAAATTACATAAAAAAATTGAAGTTGTTTTTTTAAGTTTATAAATTCAGATTGTTTTATTTTGCGTTTAGTTTTCCGAAAAATCCATTAGGTATTAGCCATAACGATAAAATGGATTTAATTTTCACAACCCTGACAGTTTAGAAATTCTGTCAGTGGTTGTTTAAAAATCAATCAACTAACGAATTAACAAATTATCATGATGAAATTTTATTAATTCGCGTATGAAATCAAATAAGGGAAATAATTTCCGCCATCTTTTATGTATATGTTTATTTTTGCTGAGTGCACATGCATTTGGTCAGAATCAACCGAATGGTTCATCATACGAGACATTTAATGTAACTATAAACTTTGATAAAATTGGCCATAAGGGTTTTAACGCATTGTATAAAGAACCTTCCAATTTTTACTTACCAATAGACGACCTTTTCGATTACTTAAAAATATACCGGAATGTGAGTTCAGATGGGCAAACCATTAAGGGATACCTTTTATTGGAAAAAAATACATTTGAAATTGCCTATGCACAGATGCAAATAAATTACTTAGAAAAAAAGTATCCGATTGCATCCGGAGAAATGATACTGGATATGGGAACGCTTTATATCAAGAAAGAAGCATTGGAACGTGTTTTTGGATTTAAAATCAAATTTGATTTCAGAAGTCTTTCAGCTGATTTCATTGCCGATTTTGAGCTTCCTTTAGCACGGTTCATGAGATTAGAGAAAGCGCGCGAAAATGTAAAAAAGAGACAAGATATAATCGAATATGACTCCATAATGCCAAGAAATTATCATTGGTACAAACCCGGAATGCTCGACTGGTCGATTGCATCGAATCAATCGAAAGACTATATGGGCGAAACCCGTTTGGGAATTGCAGCAGGTGCTGAAATACTTGGCGGAGAAACCAACGTATGGCTTAACTATTCCGATAAATATGGCTTCAATAAAAACCAACAACAATATTACTGGCGTTGGGTAAATAACAATTCCGTTTTTGCCAAACAAGTGCAGATAGGGCGAATTTATAATAGCACAATTGCTACACTGCTTGCTCCGGTCGATGGGTTTATTGTCACGAATGCCCCTTCCACTGTAAGAAAAGCCCTTGGCAATTACATGCTTTCGGATCATACAGAACCTGATTGGATCGTAGAACTTTACATCAATAATGTATTGATGAACTTTACAAGGGCAGACGCCTCCGGTTTTTATTCCTTTAAAGTGCCCATTGTATATGGAACCAGTAAAATTACATTGCGTTTTTATGGACCGAATGGTGAAGTTCGTTCAGAAGAAAAAACATATAATATGCCTTATAATCTACTCCCAAAAGGAGAATTCGAATATCGGATAAGCGGAGGAACACTGTTGGATAGTATAAAATCGAAATATGGCAGGGCTGAAGCTAACATTGGCCTTACAAACTGGTTAACAGTGGGTGGGGGTGCCGAATATCTTTCAACCATTGTTAATAATCCAGGCATTCCATTTATGAATTTTACGTTTCAACCGGTAGCAAAACTAATTTTCACAGGTGAATACGCGTACAAGGTACGCACAAAGGCACACTTGAATTATAGTTTTGTCAACAGTTCTGTTATGGAATTAAATTATGCAAAATATAATCAGGAACAAAAAGCTGTTATTTATAATTATCTCGAAGAAAAAGATATCAGTTTATCCACACCCATTCGATTTAAAAGAATATCCGGCTTTGCTAAAACTACAATTAGAGAGTTTAACTATCCTAATTTCAATTTCTATTCCGGGGAAGTAATATTTTCAGGGTATTACCTGAACTATAATATTAATCTGTCGAACTATTTTAATTGGACTGACATGGGAAGTAAGAACGTTTACAGCAATTTAGCCCTGGGCGCAAAATTGGGAAAAGGATTAACAATCCGTCCTTCCGTTCAGTTTAACTACACCACACAGACACTTATATCGTTAAAAGTCGAAGCTGAAAAACAAGTATTTGGGAAAGGATATTTATCATTGGGATACGAAAATAATTTATTAGTGAATTATAGTAGTATTAATTTATCATTCAGGTATGACTTCTCGTTTATGTCTTCCTATTTATCAACCTATTTTAGCAATAAACAGATACAGACATCTGAAAGTGCGAAAGGTAGTTTTGCATTTGGCAGCGGAAATGGCTATGTTCACAAAGATTCGCACGAAGCTGTGGGTAGAAGTGGCATTAGCATTGAGCCATTTATTGATTTAAATTTCAATGGCGTGCGTGACCCCGGTGAACCTTTGGCTCCAAAACTTGCAGTAAAATGCACAGGTGGTAAAGTCATCTATCTCAAGAATGATTCCATCGTACGGATCATTGGTTTGGATCCATTTGTTGACTATTCCATTACACTGTCTGAAGTGAATTTTGATAATATTGCCTGGCGTATTGCGAAGCATACTCTAAAAGTAACCTCTGATCCTAACCAGTTTAAAAGAATAAGCGTGGCAGTGCAGGCAATGACTGAAATTACCAGTATGATACTGGATAAAGACGGAAAAGGGAAAGGGCGGATATTAGTGAATATATTGGATGAGAATGATAAGGTAGTAGCAAAAGTAATTACTGAATCGGATGGATATTTTAGCTATATGGGTTTACGCCCGGGAAAATACAGGGTTGAAGTAGATAAAAAGCAACTTGAGTATCTAAAAGAATATTCAGAACCATTGACAGTTATAATTGGCCGGGATTTTACAGGTGATACCCGGGATATTGGCACCATTACCCTGGCGGATGAAAAGCCACTTCTAAAAAAATTACCTGAAATCACAAATGAAAAAGATATCATTACCGATTCATTGAATCAATACATGGTATTGTTCGATCACAATCGTGCTGAAGTTCATCCAAAGTACATGAACTCGTTAATTCGTCTGGCAAATAAGTTGAAAAAATACGATTGCATAAAACTCGAAATTCAAGGACATGCAGATTCAGATGGATCATTAGAGTATAATCAGATATTGAGTGAAAAGCGTGCTAAATCCATTATGGATGAACTGATTAAATTGGGTGTTCATCCTGATCGTTTAAGCTTTAAAGGATTTGGATCGGTAATAACCAAGGCAGGGTACAATAACAATAATCAGATAGAAAAAGCAAAAAACCGAAGGGTTATTTTTAAAAATTTATCCGGCATTGATTGTGGTGATGTTAGCAAAATACTAAATGCCAAAGAATTAATGGGTAAGAAGCGTATAAAACATTAAATTGTTTATCTCAAATTAATCCTTACAGTGTATAAAATAAGAATATAGTGAATCAATTCGTTCATGATGATTTAGAAAAATATGTACCTGTTCGTTCCGGCTTATCGGAATAAAAGAAGGAAAAAAGTACAGTCGAACATATTGAGTTA
>Ga0302286_10002986_pt1 | contig 11554 bp, 4 predicted proteins | sample III_Fen_E2_3_FD_198765 | JGI IMG/M metagenome (GOLD analysis project Ga0302286, IMG submission 198765) | Peat permafrost microbial communities from Stordalen Mire near Abisko, Sweden - III_Fen_E2_3 | ecosystem: Environmental > Terrestrial > Soil > Wetlands > Permafrost | place: Sweden: Abisko...
CTATTGAAATATCAGGCAGCGATGAAATATCTTTCCCTTTGCATACCGGGAAATCTTTCGACCAGTTCGTATCATAGCAGTAAAAACCATATTTTAATTCATACGAATCAGAGGGTGAAGATACTGACGGACAAATAACTGAACTGACATTTAGCTTTCCGTTTGAAATGGCATCAAAATATGATTTTACTGAGAGATCGGGACCATTAAAAAAGTTATCATACCATGCTTTGGAATGATCGAATTCAGGATCTCCGTTAAATCGTGTCAACACAACCACACGGTTCAAATCACCGGTTAATAACCCGGTTTGAGCTGTCAGATCTAGATTGTTAAAGCACAACAAACCAATTAAATGGAACAGAAAAATATATCTGGTGGTATTCATATTACTAATTTCTATCAAATATGTGCTGCCATAGAATGAACGTTCAGTTTATTCCCAGCTGCTGTTTTTAGGATCACTGTCCATAACCAGAACAAGCTTCCCTCCGTTTTTAATAGCTTCAAAAGGGAAACGGGGTTCCTTTAATTTTATTCCGTTTAAGGTTGCCGATTTAATATAGCAATTAGCCGGTGAATTGTTAATCGCCTCAATTGTAAATGTCTTGCCTTTATAATATCGGTTATCTAATGAGATCGTAATTTTATCAAACAGCGGACTTGTAATCTCAAGTTTTGAATTAGCCGATACTCCCCCGTTCATTTCAAAGAGTCCCATTGCCGACATCACAAACCACGAACTCATTTGACCTTCGTCTTCATCACCTTCCCATCCATGATACGGAGTGTCCCCGTAAAATGAATTTAATATCTCACGCGTGTACTTCTCGCACAATGTCGGCTTATTCAGATAGTTGAAAATAAAAGCTGAACTCATATTGATCTCGTTCCCCTGATTTACATAAAATTCGGCCGACTGACCCATGGTCCGGTCAAAAACATAGGCTGCAAAATTATGCTTTCTTGATTTTTCAAATCCTTCAACCAACCGGGTACGGGCACTGTCTTTGCCGATCAACGACAACAGCCCGGTGATATCATGGGGAACATACCACGAATACTGCCATGAATTTCCTTCAATAAATCCTTTGTTCGAAAACCTGTCAAAATCAGGATCCCATTTACCTGATTTATCTCTTCTGGAAACATATTTTGTTTTAGGATTGAAGATATTTTTATAATTCATCGACCTTTTCTCAAAAGATGCAGCATCCTTATTGAATTTCAGAGTTTTGGCCAGCTGGGCAACGCAATAATCATCGTAGGCATAATCCAGTGTCTTGGAAACCACATCCACCTCAGAGGGCATATATCCGTATTTAATATAGGCATCGAGGTTTATTTGTCCGTAGCTTCCACCGCAGGGATGTGTTCCTCCGTTGTTGGTTACCATTTTATGTATCGCCTTGTAAATGCTATCCCCATCACTGCGTATTCCTTTTTGATATGCCGCCACCATTAGTGCAATTTCATGTGAACCTTCCATAATGCCTGAATATTCGATCCCGGTGTTCCCTTTACTTGTCCAACCGGTGTGCCTGTACATTTCCATTTGAGTAGTGACCCAGTTATCAATAATTTCAGGAGTCATGATGGACCACAACCCGTTTAAATTCCAATAAGAATTCCAGAAAGCATCACCTCCGTACATAGACTGTCCGGTTTTCAACTGATGAATGTTTTCACAGGCATCCCTGTATTTCCCGTCAACATCATTCCAGGTCTGTTTTCCTGAATACGAACGGTACAGGTTGGTATAAAACTTCCGTTTATCTTTTTCAGTACCTCCTTCAATTTTTATTTTACCCAGTAAAGTGTTCCATACCTGCCGTGAGTGCTGCACACAGGCATCGAAGTTCCAGTTGAACGGATCCATTTCTTCTTTCAGGTTTTTACGTGCCCCATCGATACTGACCAGCGATATGGCCGATTGTACTTTCACTTCTTCGCCTTCGGTTGTTTTAAATGTAACAAAGGCACCCACATGTCCTTTTCCGGCAATTGAATCCACATCGGTCTTAACGGCATCATTCTCCCAGCCATTAAAGTGTTCTATGAGTTTGCTTAACCGGATTACAAAGAACAGTTTCCAATCGTTCCAGCTGCTCCATGATCCTGATTTACATGCAGCATACCCTTCGATCTCTGTAGCGCTTACTTTTGTAATCTTAGCATCCTGAACCGTAAATCCATAATCCCACTCGGTGGGAAATAATAAATCAATTAAAATACGGGATTCATTGCATTCCGGGAAAATATATTTCTGGAAACTACAACGTGTTGTCGCAGTCAGTTCCACTTTTACTTTATGATCATAGAGTTCTACCTCATAATATCCCGGTGAGGCTTTTTCAGTCTCTTTCAGAATTCGTGAATGGTATCCTGAATTGGCACCTCTGAACGGAGAATCGGGACTTGGATTCGACAATGCTAAATCGGCTGTAGTAGGCATCATCATAAGTCCACCCATGGTCCAGGCATGGATATGACTGAACCCTGAAACACTGTTGTTGGAATATTCGTACCCGCCCATCCATTTATTACCCTGGTTATCCGGTCCGATCTGGACCATTCCGAAAGGCATTTGAGCATAGGGACCGAGCATCCAGCGTGAATTAGAAGTTCCTATAAAGCAATCAACATAATCAACAGGCTCTTTAACGGCACAGAAGAGTTGATTCGTTGCACACGGGTACAGGAACAGGATTAGGAACAGGGTCTTGATCTTCATAATATATAGAGGATAGAAATTGTAAGAGAATACGTTTTTTTTGAATAGTTCGAAATATAACTTTAAATTTTCAGAAAGCTGATGGATAACGGACTTTCTGATTCCACATTTATTTTAATAGAATTAAACATGGATATCAGGATTCTTGTTGAGCATTTAACCTGACAAATGCTTTTCTGGCCGTACATTCTTTTCCATCACTTTCACCGGCCGGATAGCATATTCTCCTACCGCAGCAGGGACACTAAATGTTTCGGCAGAATGGATAAGACGGGCGATTTGTTGCGTTCCATCATTCTTACTTACTAATTATTTGTAATTTCAATAAATGCTTTATCCGTATTTGTTTCAGGGATCAGGTAAATGGTTTACGCGTTTATAATTAAAATCAATTTAAGCAATTCAGATAAAAAGATTAAATATCAAGTAAATATATTGATTAAAATCAAATAAGTGGGAATTCTTCCCACTTATCTGATTTATTAATAATTTTTATTCGATAAGAACCTTTAAACTGGTTATTGTTCCGGTTGTTGAAATTGCCTTTACCAGATAGATTCCTGATTGACTGACCGGTATTTCCATTTTGTATTTATTCGCGTTGAGTTTGACTATCGATTTTCCCATCAGATTATAAACTTCAATGGAACTTGCATTTCCATCCACTACAATGCTATGTTGCACAGCGTATATTTTCAAACCTGAAGTTGTTGGATTAGTCACTCCTGTTGTGGTTTGAACTACTGTACGGGGATCAATGTTTCCGTTAATGGCTGCTGCATCCATATAGAATGTTCCGGCAGGTGAACTGATATTAGCATCAGTGGCATCCCAACGCACATCGAAACGTACAGTAAACTCCTGGATATAACTCAAAGAAGTTACATCAAGTACCATATCAACCCAGTTTCCGGCATCCGTACTCCAATATTTAAGAGCATCTGATGAATCGATTTGTTTTCCTGTAAAATCTTTAGCATTTAATTGAACTACATAATAATCCTTGCCGGCTTCCAGGGTCGGGATATTAACCATGACATGCAGGTAGCTGTTTCCTGTTACTCCAACCGGAAGAACACCCGGTAAAACGGTACGCATACCCTGCCACCAGGCAGCGTTGGCACTTTTATCAAACTTCAGTACCTGAGGTGAATTTAATACAGCTGTTTGAGTTGTAAATGGATTCGGTACGATTGTAGATACATTTTCTGCATTTTGAGTATCTATGGTCTTTACCCATTTTGCATACGATGCCGGATTACCGTAGAACAATGACATTTCGGGATCTGTCAGAATATTGATTCCACGAGGCATATTATTGTTATTAAGGACGATCTCATCAAAATAATAATCCGTTACAGGTTCGGCATTCCCGTTCCAGTTTATATCCATTAATACGGTAATCAATGAAAGAGGTTCATTGTTATCCAGAAACCATTTCAGGTCAATGACCACATCTTCCCATTTGCCGGCAGAAGTAAGATTTAAATCAAACCTTTTAGTCCCTGCATCAACACCATCCCAGGTGGCGTTTTTATTGATATTCACACTAAATCCGAAATTTAAATTCTGACGGTAATGATAAAAATGCAAATACCTGTTTTCTGCCGTGATGGTAATCGGGGAGGCTAAGGTCATATAAAAGAAATCGCCCCACCAACTGTGACCCTGCAGGGATGTCAAATGAAGAGCTTTCCCGGTAGCATTTACTCCTGTTTTCTCAGGATTATCCGCAACTTCTACATAAGCCGGCACATCCGTGGTACCAAAATTTAAATAATTACCCGGGGCTGCCCATCCGCACTGTTCAACGGTTGAGAATAAACTGGTAGTGGTATCCCCTGTAAATAGTTTGGTCTCCGTTTGAGCAGAGAGTAAACTGATGCAAAAAATAGCTGAAGAGAGTAAAAAGAATTTTTTCATAAAATGTTGATTTAATTTGTTATTGATTTAAATTGTTGTTGATTTAAATTATTGAAAGTAAAACATCAGATCAATGGTTTAAAGGTTGTGCTGAAAAACATATCTGGTGTTGTATTATTATTAAATTTCAGTTATCAATTTCCGGAACATTCCCAGGACGCTTTTTCCATGAGGATTCCGTATACATTTGTTTGTCATTAAATTGTTTGCAAATATCATGATGTTATTTCATAAAAATGTATAACATTCTTGTGATTACATTGTACTATCTTACGAATATATCAAATTAAATATTACGAAAAAAGCACATGTATAATATTTATATACACGTGCTTATAATTTTTATTACAAATACAAATATAAAATTGCTAGTACAATCCTATTATATTAGAATTCTACTAACCAACACCGGACACTCTTCATTTTAAGAGAAATATCAGGCCTTTAATTTAGAAAAAAAGCCGTGACTTCTTTCCTGATACTTTGTAATTTTCATGAAGGGTTGCTTTAAAAAAGCAAACGGCACTTCAGACTTTTTTATTTATTTTATTTCAATAATAATTTTAATAATTCAGTCTCCTTTATTGAATTTTCAGGTTTGAACTTTTCCGTTTTCATGTATTCAACAAGACTGTATAATAGTTGTCTGGCTACCGGTCTGTTTTCGGTATCAGTAAGTAAATCCATGGAAGAAAAGATAAGTTGACCATTCCCTACATTGGATTCAAAAACGGAGCACAGACGACGGTTCTTCATGAAATTATCTACATTTTCGACTATCGGTTTTGCTCCCGGAATGCTGTCAGTACAGATGGTTTTCGATTTCTTGCATAAATCCCACCATTGCCAGTTCGTATGCATTTCTGTCGGGAAATTACTCAATGCAGGATGTGCCGGATTCATCAAAAGTCCCATGGTACCCGGTTGATCCGGGAAATGAACCGGACTCCAGAATACCTGTACAAACTTGCCTTCCAACCCATTTATTTCTGTTATTTTAGGACTATACAATACTTTCTTACCTTCCGATAAACTTTTTAACGCCTCAATACGATCTGCGGTAATCACCACATTGCCGGCCTTAATTTCAAGTTTTGCAGGATAGATCCATAGTTGCCAGGAATTTTTATAAGGAGTTCCTTCTATTTCTACCCGGACAGTATAACTTCCGGCACGGGATACAGTAGCCAGATCTTTCACGATATTCCCGATAACCAGCCTCTTTCCTACACCAATCTCCGGCACCTGAAATGTTCCTTCTGCTATCTGTTGATTTGTGGCATCTGCCATTTTCCAGCTTAAGGTCTTGCCTGAAAGGATTGTACCACCATTGTTTAATACTTCCACGCCGGCTGTAAAGGTCTCATTGTTTCTATAGGTTGCCTTTTGAAAGCGGATCAAAGGAACTACCGGAGCACAAAACTGACGGAATGTTTCATTTGAAATGATTCCCTTGCTATCCCAGAAGGCATCAAGCAAGCCCACCAATGCAGTACCTTGCCCGGGGAAATCGTGCAAATCCAACAGTTGAAAACCACTAATCCCATTGGTTTTCATGGCACGTTCTATCTCTTCCTTATAAAGAATGGCGGCCAGTTTGCCCGAAGCCATCAGGTAATCGTTCGCCTTTGTGATCAGACCCTTATTTATCAGGTCATTCTTTACAGCTTTAAAATTCAACGGATCAAGCACACCGATATATTTATCGATTTCACTGATATTCGGGTATACGGCATATTGACCTATCTCATGCGTAATAAGTGGCACAGGAAGGCTGTCGACCGAAGCTGAATAATCTTTATTGAACGATGGGAGTTCGCTGTCAAAGACACCCTGACCCCTTACCCATCCTTTTTTAGTGGTCTGGGTAATAAAATAATCATCATTCCTTTCGGGCCATGCACCATGACCTTTTTCAAAAGTATAGGAAGTGTTGGTATACAGGTGGCGTGTATCTTTTGTTTTGAGCCTGTCAACAAAAGCATTCAGAAAATGAAAATCCGGTTGCAGTTCATTGCCGATACTCCAGAAGCAAAACGAAGGATGATTGCCATATTCAGCGATGATCCTGTCAGCTTCCGAATACAGGAAATCACCCGTCTGAGGATCTTTGTTTACAGAAAGACTCCAGAGCGGAAGTTCCACCTGTAAATAGAATCCCATTTCGTCGGCAACTTCAAATGCATATTTCGGCGGACACCATGAATGAAACCTTAAATGATTCAATCCCCATTCACGGGCAGTAGTAAACACTTTTTGCCAACCTTTTTTATCCATAGGCGGATGTCCGGTCAAGGGGAAAATGCAACATTCAAGCGTTCCGCGAAGAAAAATCTGATGTCCGTTAATTTGAAGGTGCGCCTTCTTATTTGTCAATAAGCGCATTCCGAAAGTCTCTTTTTTAAATGAAACAAACCCTGCTCCTTTTATTTCAGCCGAAAGGGTATACAAAGATGGATTGAATTCGTCCCACAATAAAGGATGTTTGCCCATTGGATAGTCCATCATGATCGGGGCACCTTGTTTCGTCGCATCAAACGGCAAGGAAACTACCGGCAATTTCTCACCGGTGGTATTGGAAACTGCAAATACAGTAAGTATTCCATGAATCGGTTTTGAAGTCGTATTATCAATCATTACCTGAATTTTGGCACGTTTCTTATCTACATTGGGGTATATCTGCAGGGACTGTATAGTTACTTTATCTTCGGCTGTACAACTTATCTCGCCAATGATCCCGTTCCACATGACCTGAGTCTCGTTGGTATAGGCATGGGCCATGTCATTTACTGAGACGTCGAACTGCTTACGGTTATCCACCCGAATGGTGAGAATATGATTTCCAGGGGTTAAATAATTTGTCAAATCAAAATAATGGGGAGTTGTCAGGCTTTGTTGTTTTCCTTCAATAGCTTTTCCATCAATCCAGACACGGGATTGCCAGATAACACGCTCCAGCTTGAGCGTCATCTTTTTATTGTTCCATGATGTAGGGATTGTTATCGTACGACTATACCAGGCTGCACCGATATAGCTGTTTTTACGGGTTAAATGAGATACCTGGGGACGTTTTAAAGCAGGTAAGAGATTATTTGGTAAACCTAAGCCGGCATCATCAGTCGTACCCGGCAAATGAATTGTACCGTTCAGTTGACTGTTAAACCATCGTTGAGAAATGCCGACATCGGCGCTGTCTGTTTTAAATGTCCAGGTACCGCTTAAATCGAGTTTATTTGCCGCTGTCACCTCCGGTTGTATGGTAAACCACATGATGACCAACATCGATACAATACGGGCAATATAACTTCTGTGTGATGATTTCATAATAAAATATTCTGACCGGTTTGATTAAACAGATTCAACAATGCGGGTTCTTTTATTTACCATAGGTAGTAACTCTTACGTAAATTGCAGAAACTCTTTCTGAGACGCCTTATTGAATCCTGCAAAATTCGGAAAACAATACATCCGTCAAAAGTCATATTATTGAGTCTGCAAATTTATTGTTTTGGCAGTTACTGAATGTTTGCCCTTTTACCAATTCCTGTCATTATTGTAACAAAGCAGGGACAAGCTGATTGTTACAACTTGTCCCTGAAAGATTGAATAAAAAGTATGAGGGTAGAAATAAGGAAAGTTGAATGAGAAATGAGGAATGATGTAAGTTGTTGATCGAAAGTAGCTGGTAGTAGTATATTGTCTTAAGTTTTTGGGAAGAAACCTGTCACTACCCATTAAAAAATACGAAACTCCGGCATTAATGGAATAATCTTTTTCTTCCTGCTCGGCAAACCCTACTTGTTATTTATATGGTGTGTTAATTAAAATCCCGCATCCCGGCATGTCAAATACTTTTAAGGAGTACACGTGTTGAAATTCTGAGATTCCGGTTATTGATTTTCCCAACGTTAATCTAACCTAAAACCCCATGAATAGCATTATATATTGAAAGAAAAGTTATAAATTTGTATGTCTTACTAAAATAAGTCATACTTACGGTGCGTTCCTCTAATGGTTAGGAGATCGGTTTCTCATTCCGAAGATAGCAGTTCGATTCTGCTACGCACTACTTATCCACCCCTGTATTCAGTTTCTCCTCACACATCATATCCCAACCATCATCAGAAAGGCCATTCACTACACTTTTTGCATGATCATTACGGAATCAGATATGCTTTATTCTGGTTACTGAATTTGATGGAAACTATAAAGCACTGATATTCTTAAGAATTTTATTCAGCACTTTATAAAACGATTCCCTGGTCGGAGGTTCTCCAAAAAACAGGTCATCTATCTCTGCTTCATCATAACCGAACATTTCCTGAATCAGCAATGCGGATTGACGAATATAATCCTTCTCATCAGCACATCGATACGATAGCAGCCCAAATCTTAACATTAAGTTATCATTAAATTTTTCTGCTTCAGCTAAGATCGCTTTATAAGTCTTTCGTGATAAATCGTCTGTATCAATTGCCATATTTTATAGTTGATCTAAAGTCATTTTACAGTTAACCAGCTGACAGGAAATTCTTTCGCTTTTTCATTATTCAGACTGTATTTTAAACGAAGAGTTTCGTTTCCTGTATTATCAAAATAACCGATCCTGATGACATGCTTTCCTTTTAATAAAGGGATAGTACCTGTCACTTCTTTCTCACCGTGATTTCCATCATTGTCTGCGATCAGTATTCCATCCATGTAGAGTTTACTTCCATCGTCCGAAATCAGCGAAAAAGTGTAAGTCCCCGAGGTTGGTATGTTCAGGTATCCTTTAAAATCCAGTGCGAAATGATCTTCACGGCTTTTTAGCTTCGACGGGTCGAGAGAAAGAGCTGTTCCCTGTTTAAGAGATGACAATGTTGAAAAATCCGGCAATTTATTAAAGTCTCCTTCATAACAGGCATAGTTTAATCCGTTAATTACAGGGTCATACCCATCAATGACCAGTGTTGACACATCTCCGGATACCAGTCCTTTAAGAAACCCTTTTGCTGATATTACGGCATAATCGGTAACCGTAAATGGCAGAGTATATACCGGTGACTTTTCTGTCGGAGGGGTACCATCCAAAGTATAACGAATATCTGCATCTCTGGTTGCACAAGTGAGGGTCACCGTTGCACTTCCGGGTTTCTCAAATGCAGTCTTATCGGCAACGATCTCTGTTCTTTGCACATACAATTTCAGGTCCACTGTTTCAATCAGTACTGGTCCCAGCAATCCTGCCGGCAATAACGGTGTGTTCGCATTCACATTGAGCATTGTACTTGTCAGGCGTTTATCAACAAGCAAAGCGGCATCACCCACTAACCGGTTATTCCAGGTATTGGTCACCTCAATTTCGAGCAGGTTATTTTTGCTCTTCACGTATCCTGACATATCTACCACCCTGGGTTCGGCCCATACCAGTCCCAGAGATTTGCCGTTTATCTTTACTGATGCCATATTATACACTTCGCCCAGATTAAGAAGGAGTTGACCTTTCTTGTACCCTTTCGGCAAATTAAAATTCTTTCGGTAAACGGCAGTTCCGCTGTAATATTTTATACCTGCCTCAGGCCGGTTAGTCCAGTCTTCCAACTTATCAAACTTCACCACTTCAGGCCCACCCCATTTAGTATCAAAGCTTACCATCCAGGCCCCGTTTAATTCAACAAGTGTAGTTTTTCGCACAAAGTTGATTGAATTCTTCTTGCTACCGGCCGTCTTCCTGCTAAAAACGACAAAGTAGGACTCACGTGGAGCGAATTCCAGAGGAACTACAGTATTCCCGTTTCCGGCAGTAAAATCAGGCAATTCACGATGCTCTCCGGTAACCGGATCCCACAATTCAGGTTGCCTTCCCTCTACCCGAAAAGAAGGTGAACAGGATGCTGCTCCATCGGTCTGATTGGATAAATAATAAATTTCCGAACCGGGTGTTGAGCGATGTATCCAGGCAAAGCGTTTATTATCAAGATTTCCCAGGTCGTCAGTGACTTTCAGATCAGTGAACACCGTTTTCAGGTCGGTACCGGCATAAACCGTCCCTGCTCCAAAGCTTGTTCTCTTCACGTTTATACCATCACAATTCTGCCAGATCTCTTTTGCCATTTTGCTCACTTCTTTGTCACAGTCCGGATAGTTTTCCATGCTTGGTGACTTAGAGGGTGCCTGTCCGACAACAACTCCACCGGAGGTTATCAGTTGCCTGATTTTCTTTAGCAGTTCCGGACGCATCGTTGTAAGCGGAGGCAATACCAGCAACCGGTAGGACATGCCGTCAGGCAGTACGAAACGACCATCTTTTACTTCCAGCCTGTTTTCAATCACTTCTGCATTGATAAAGTCAAAACTATACCCTTCCGGCAATTGTGGGTCACGGATTCCTGTCATCTTGGGGGCATCTTCACCGATAAAATAAGCCACATCCGCCACATAATGCCCCTGCTGAAGCATATAATGCGAGCGTCTCAGGTAATCGATCCAGGCTTTCGACTGATAAAACCAGGTATTATTCCGGTTAAATTCTGTGCCAAACCAGGCATTGACCCCCGGCACTTTATCTTCATAGGGCTGATGAATATAGACATGAAGTATAAAATGATTGATACCCTGCGTCGCTGCCCAGTCACCTCTCTTCTTCAGACTCCAGGGCTCATACGACCATAGCGGGCCGCCCGAAGTAAATGATTCGGAATGTACGGTATTCTTGCCATAGGTATGTGCGGATGACGAAGCATCCTTAAGTTCGATGCTCCCCAAAGCATTCCCGTCACCGGTCCAGAATTCACCACTGACTTCATCCGTCTGCCCGCCGTATTGCAAAAACTCGCCCGGGTATCCCCAATGGCCGTAATTCTCAAGCCATAGCTTCAGTCCGTTTTCATTTGCTTTCTGTCTTAACGCCCCTAC
>Ga0302286_10002987_pt1 | contig 11553 bp, 5 predicted proteins | sample III_Fen_E2_3_FD_198765 | JGI IMG/M metagenome (GOLD analysis project Ga0302286, IMG submission 198765) | Peat permafrost microbial communities from Stordalen Mire near Abisko, Sweden - III_Fen_E2_3 | ecosystem: Environmental > Terrestrial > Soil > Wetlands > Permafrost | place: Sweden: Abisko...
TGACGAGTTAGGTGGCCATTCCCTGCTGGCAGCATTGGTAGTATCGGAGATGCGTGAACTGCCAATGTTCGAGAACATGTCGGTAGTTGATGTTTATAAGTATCCGGTACTTTGTGACCTGGCACGCGAACTGGAGAAGAACAAGCCTAAGCAGGAATCTTCTACTAAAAAAGAACGCGATATCCATCAACCTTCACGCCTGAGTTATTATACCTGTTCATTCTTCCAGGGGATAACACTGTTCTTCCTCATCTTGCTTTTTGGATTGGAATGGCTGGGTCCGTTCTTTGTATATTCGTATTATTATCAGGCTGAACTGGGTATAATGGACTCCCTGGGCATGATGTTGCTTATGTATTTTGCCTTGCTGCCTATCCTGTCGGTATTCGCCATCGGATTTAAATGGGTAGTGATAGGGCGCATTAAACCCGGGAAATACAAACTATGGGGAAGTTATTATTTTAGGTTCTGGATAGTGGATAAAGTGATTAATATTTGTCCGATCACCTACTTTACAGGCACCAACCTGATGAATACCTTTCTACGGTTAGTGGGAGCTAAAATTGGAAAAAACACCTACATCAACACTTCGGCCATATCCGCATTCGACTTATTGACAGTGGGAGATAACGTAAGCATTTGTACCGATTCACACTTACGGGGATACACCATTGCTGACGGTTACCTGACAATCGGATCCATTGAAGTAAAGGATGATGCCTTCATTGGTACCCGTTGTTGCCTGTCACACAACAGTACAATGGAGCGAAATTCTTCTATTGAGGATCTTACGCTTGTCCCTGAAGGCACAGTTGTTCCTGAAAACCAGAACTGGGGTGGTTCACCTGCAGGAAAGATAAGTAATAACAGCCCTGTCCAGGAAAGACGTAATTTATGGTCTTTCCGCAATACCGTGCTATTCTTTATAAGCATATTCCTGATACCGCTCATAACCATGATAGCCTATTTTCCGGGCATGATGTTAATCACTCACCTGGATTATTCAAATAAGAGTTATCATTTCCTATGGCTGACCATAGGAGTGGGAGTTTCATTTGTAGTATTGCTTACCGTGATCATTACCATATTGAAATGGGTACTTTTAGGCAATATCAAGGAAGGGAAATATCCCATCGACAGTATCTTTTATTACAAAAAGTGGTTCTTCGACCAGCTTATGAAACTGAGCCTTCAGGTAATCGGAACCCTTTATACGACGCTATACCTCCAGATATGGTTCAGGATGCTTGGTGTGAAGATGGGAAAACGGGTAGAGATATCCACTGTTGAGTTTATTTCACCTGACCTGCTGGTTACAGGAGACGAATGCTTTCTGGCTGATTCGGTATCCATAGGGGCAAGCCATGTACGAAACGGATATATATCCATTGCCAAAACATATATCGGCAACCGGACTTTCATAGGCAACAGCGCTGTTATCAGCCCGGATACACGGTTAGGCAATGATGTACTGGTGGGTGTTCTTTCAAAAATGAGTAGTAAAGATCTGCCTGCAAAGGATGGGACATCATGGTTCGGATCACCGGCCGTATATTTGCCAAAACGGGATATCAACCATGACTTCTCGAGTGAGCGTACCTATAAGCCAACGAAAAAACTGATCTTTCTGCGTTATTGCATCGAGTTCTTCCGGGTAACACTGCCAACGACATTCTTCATCCTGCTGGCATCACTGATCACAAATGCCGTATCCTATTTACAGGTTGAGAGGGATCTGTTAGAGCTTCTCTTTGTCTTCCCGATCCTGTATGTCGCTGCATCCGGAATAGCCGTATTGATTACAGTCCTGTTGAAATGGATCATTATCGGGAAGTACAAGCCATCCAAGAAGCCGCTTTGGAGTAATTATGTCTGGAGAAGCGAGCTGATTACCGGGATTTATGAAAACTTCCTGGTACTGTTTTTCCTGAATATCCTTACCGGTACGCCGTTTATCAAATATCCCCTCAGAATGCTCGGTTGCAAAATAGGGAAAAGAGTCTGCCTGTATACGACCCAGGTTACAGAATTTGATCTGGTACGAATAGACGACAACTCAGCATTAAATGATAATTGCACATTACAGACCCATTTGTTTGAGGACCGTGTCATGAAAATGTCGTATGTCAATATTGGCAAACAATGCAGCGTAGGTGGAATGGCTGTTGTGTTGTATGATTCCAGCATGGAAGATGGTTCATCACTCGAGCCATTATCGGTACTCATGAAAAGTGAAACACTTCCAGCAAATACTTGTTTTGTGGGTGCACCGGCAAAGAAACATTAAAATGTTCCACATTCTGTGTTCCGTGTTCCGTGTTATGAAGGGTGATTGATATAGTTTGACGTTTAAATAAAGAATCCAGGAACATTATAATTAACGCTGACATCGTCTTTGACCTGTCAGCGTTAATTATTTTTAGATGTTTTTTATTCTTCCAGCGTCGATATATCTCCTTCATCCTGGCCCAATGCCCTTGCTTTAAGCACACGGCGCATGATTTTACCACTGCGTGTCTTAGGCAGTGATTCTGTAAAAAGGATTTCTTCGGGCCGGGCAATAGGTCCCATCATGGTGGAAACATGATTTTTTAGCTCTGTTTCCAGCTCTCTGGAAGGTGTTGCCCCGTTTTTCAGTATGACAAAAGCATGTATTGCATTCCCTTTCAGGTTATGGGGCAATGGTATTACTGCAGCTTCAACCACCAGGGGGTGGCTTACCAGTGCACTTTCTATTTCAGCTGTACCAAGCCTGTAGCCGCTTACTTTTATCACATCATCACTTCGTCCGATGACCCAGATATAACCATCTTCATCAATCTTTGCTGAATCCCCGGGAAGATACCATCCTTCCTTTTCATATTTCTTCCAATAGGTCTCAATGAATTTCTCCGGATCCTTGTATATTCCTGCTGCCAGGCCGGGCCAAATGCTCTTTATGACCAATGCTCCTTCTTCACCTGCCTTTACCGGTTGATGCTGTTCATCCACTACTCCTGCTTCTATACCAAAAAAAGGTTTGGATGCTGATCCTGCTTTTAAAGGCATTATTGGAAGCGGTGTGATCATAAACCCTCCCGTCTCTGTCTGCCACCAGGTATCCATGATCGGGCAGTTCTCATTCCCTACCACTTTGTAGTACCAACGCCATGCTTCCGGATTGATGGGTTCACCAACAGATCCCAATAAGCGCAGGGAACTTAAGTCATGCCGTGCTACCCAGGAATCGCCAAAGCGCATTAACCCTCTGATGGCAGTAGGGGAAGTATAGAGGATATTAATGCCGTATTTTTCAATCATCCTCCACCAACGATTTGGATAAGGGTGGTTGGGTGCCCCTTCATACATAAAAATGGTAGCACCATTAATAAGCGGGGAATAAACCATATAGCTGTGACCGGTAATCCACCCAGGATCAGCAGCACACCAAAAACGATCTTCAGGTTTGATATCAAATACCATCCGGTGGGTGGTGGAAGTATATACGCTATACCCACCATGCGTGTGAATCATTCCTTTGGGCTTTCCGGTTGATCCCGAAGTATACAGCAGGAACAGCATATCATTGGCATCTGTTTCTTCCGTTTCACACTTAGGACTTGCAATGGGTAGTGATTCCAGGTCGTGGTACCAGTAATCCCGGTCATTTTCCATATAGACATCATGCCCCGTTCTTTTCACGGTAATCACGATTTCCACTGTAGGACACAGCACGACAGCCTCGTTGACAATGCTTTTCAAATCGTTTATCTTTCCTCTCCGGTACCCGCCATCTGCTGTTACCACTACCCTGCATTCAGCATCCTTAATACGTTCGGAAAGTGCTTCATGGCTGAAGCCACCGTACACCACACTATGTACCGCACCAATCTTAGCACATGCCAGCATGGCAAAAACCTGTTCCGGTATCTGGGGCATATAAATAGTTACTATATGTCCTTTCTTTACCCCCATACTCTTTAATACATTGGCAAACTTCGAAACCTCCCTGTTTAATGCATGATAGGAGAAAGTGCGGACATCCCCGTTCTCCCCTTCCCAGATAATGGCAAGTTTGTTTCGGTTTGGCGTCTTTAAATGCCTGTCAATGGCATTGTGCACAATGTTGATTTTGCCACCCTGAAACCATTTATAAAACGGTTTATCCGTATCATCCAGGACTTTGTCCCACTTCTTGTACCAGTCGAGGTGTTCTGCCTGTTCCGCCCAGAACTGATCCCTGTGTTCGATGGAAAAGGCATATGTCTTTTCGTATTCTTTTACATTGGCTTGGTTGATAATATCTTCCGAAGGAAAATACATATTCTTTTTCTCGTCAAAAGTCATAATATACGTTTTTAAGGGATGAATATTACTGCACACGCTTAGAGTTAAAAATACAATTTCAATAAATCCTGACTATTTATTTCATGCACTATGAAATCTATCGAATTGATTCTTAAAGTTGTAAAACAGTATTGTAACAAACATGAGTCGTTATAGTTTCAGATGCACTCAACTTTTAAAGTTGAGAAAATGTTGTATAACCTGAGGAGGACAAAAACGTACTGTTTATTTACTTTCAAGGATGGAAACGGTACATGAAATGAATCAGGAAAGTGAAAGGTATCCGGGATAAACCTGGAGCTACCTGCCTGAAGAATCAAGCAGGTATTGGGTGTAAAGCATACAAGGAGTTATTTGATTCGTACTTTTTCTGCTTCCAGTTGTGCGCGGCTTTTACTTTGGGTAACAATATATACACCGGCAAAGACAAGAACCCCTGAAAGTGCTTTTTCAATGCCAAAAGTATCAATTCCAATGAATACTGCTGCCAGGGAAGCAATAACAGGCTGGACGTAATTATACATGCTCAGGGTAGTAGGGCGTAATATATTCTGGCCGATCGGAATGAGCAAATAGCCCAGGAACGTAGCAAACAGGACTACATAGCCTATCCGCCAGTATGTCCCTGCAGTAAGTAACGAAAAATCGGTTTGCATAAGGGGTTTGTAACAAAACGGGAAACAAGAGATAGTACCAAACAGGAACATCCATTTCATGACGGTTACAGGGGAATAACGGGATACCACATCCTTGAATACAGTCAGATAAATGGCAAATGATGCAACTCCTCCGAAAACAATGATATTTCCCCAGAAATTACTTTTCCCGACATGAAGGGTATGGCTGGAGAATACCAGTAACAAGGCTCCCGAAGCACCAACCAGTACGCCAATGGCTTTCAACATGGTTATTGGCTCTTTGATGATAACGGCAGCAAGTATCATGGTTACAATGGGTAACATGGTTACGACAATCGAGGCATCGATGGGTGAAGTCAGCGATAATCCGATAAAATAAGGCAATTGATTAAATGACAATGCAAAGAAAGAAGCAAAAAACAACATTAGAATATCTTTGGCAGGAACATGTTCTTTCCGTGTAAATAAGGAAACAATCCAGAAAAGCAGGAAGCCTCCGCCCAGGCGAAAAAATGTAAGCGTATACGGGCTAAGTATTTCAGGCATCAACGTCCTGGATACTGTAGTGTTTAATCCGAAAATTAAATTAGCCGCAAACATGGCCATATGTCCGTTCATTTTACTCTTTTCCATATGGGAACAAAGATACGAAAAGTTTTATTGTACATAACACGGAACGCTGAACACGGAACACGGAACAGTTCAAACCTTTCAAATTTTTTTCAGATTAACACCCTTGTAATTTGCTTGCTTCGAGAATATTGCGTAGTTTTGTACTCTTTACATAACACTTTCAGCTATGAAACATAACCCTATTGAACAACGATCGCTTTTCCCTGAGGAGTGTTTGTTACGTGAAATATCCAGGCAACCAAGATTATCGATTGGAATTCCAAAAGAAAATTCAGCCGTTGAAACCCGTCTTGCCCTTACACCCGAAGGAGTAGCCATAGTCGTTGAAGAAGGCCATAGTGTTTATGTTGAACGTGGTGCGGGTGTCCCCATGCAGTATTCCGACTTGCAATACAGTGAAGCAGGTGCCTTCATGGTGGACGATGCATCTGAAATCTTTAGTGCCGACATGGTATTGAAGATTGCCCCGCCAACTATTGAGGAATTAAATATGATGCACGACCGCTCTACCATTATGTCGATGTTGCAACTAACCAACCTGTCGACGGACTGCATTAAGTTGATTATGACAAAAAAGATGAATGCCATTGCCTATGAATTGATCAAGGATGAACAAAAACAATTTCCGGTAGTAAGTTCTATTTCTGAGATAGAAGGAAATACGGCAATAGCAGTAGCTGCGGAACTTATGAGCAATGAACGTGGCGGGAAAGGGCTGCTATTAGGTGGTGTGGCAGGAATTACGCCCACCGAAGTGCTTATTTTAGGTGCAGGCATTGCAGGATCTGTGGCAGCACGCACGGCAATAGCGTTGGGTGCCTCGGTCAAGATATTTGATCACGATATCAATAAACTGCGCAAGATACAACATTACCTGGGCCAACAGGTCTTTACCTCGGTCATCCATCCGATTGTCCTTTTTAAAGCATTGTCAACAGCCGATGCCGTGATTGGAAACCTGCGTTACATTAACGGATCCGAACGGTTTATGGTTTCCGAAGAACTGGTCAAAACCATGAAACCGGGTGCTATCATCATTGATATGAGCGTGGATCAGGGCGGATGCTTTGAGACTTCCGAATGCCGCACCTTGCAAAACCCTGTTTACGAAAAACATGGCATTATTCATTATTGCGTCCCCAACATATCAGCGCGGGTAGCCCGTACCTCCTCCATGGCATTAAGCAATATCTTTGCACCGATCCTGTTAAAGATAGGGAATTCTGGCGGAGTGGATTCTGCCATAATCGAAAGTGCCGGCTTCAGGCATGGGGCCTATATTTATGGGGGAGTATTGGTAAACCGCCTCTTTGGGAATTATTATGGCATCCCATCCAACGATATCGGATTATTACTTGCCGGATATTAAACCCGTATGAACCGCTCCTATTCCATTTATTGCAAACTAACTTGATTTTATATATCTTTGCAAGACGATTAAATCGTTTTTCTGTATAGCTTAAAAACATCTCCCGACTCATCATTGTTAACTGATAACTGAGACTGAATGCCGTTGACTGATCGCTGTTGACTGATAATTGATAATTGAAAATGTATGCTGCCCACACTAATTGAAACCTTGACCGAAGATGAATTGATTCAGACTGAATTTGAAGCTCTGCTTGATGATTACAGCAAAACAAGTCACAGGCAAAAAATTGAAATTATCACCAAAGCATTCAATTTCGCTAAAAACGCCCACAAAGGCATTAAACGTCGTTCGGGTGAACCTTATATTATGCACCCCCTGGCAGTGGCACGCATTGTGGTGCGTGAAATAGGCCTTGGGTCTACCTCCATCTGTTCGGCCCTGCTTCATGATGTGGTGGAAGATACCGATTATACGGTAGAAGATATTGAAAACCTGTTTGGCCCTAAGATTGCACAGATCGTCGACGGCCTGACTAAAATATCCGGAGGAGTATTTGGAGAAAAGGCCTCCGAACAGGCAGAAAACTTCCGCAAACTCCTGATCACCATGTCCGAAGACATCCGGGTGATTCTGATCAAGATATCCGACCGGCTTCACAACATGCGCACCCTGGGATCCATGCCACTGGCTAAGCAGTATAAAATTGCAGGCGAAACCCAATATATCTACGCTCCTCTGGCACACCGCCTGGGACTGTTCCAGATCAAAACGGAACTCGAAGACCTTAGCTTCAAATTCGAACATCCCGATACCTACAAAGAAATTGAAACCCGGTTAGAGGTGGATAAAGTTGCCCGTGACCTCTTTTACAAAGAATTTTCTGAACCCATTGACAAAAAACTGACAGAGCTGGGATACGATTTCAGGTTACGTGCCCGTATCAAATCAGTGTACTCGATCTGGCATAAAATGTCAACCCGGAATATCCCTTTCGACGAGGTGTATGACATCCTGGCTGAAAGGATTATTTTCAAGCCACGGGAAGGAATGAATGAGAAAGAACAGTGCTGGATGCTTTATTCTGCCATTACCGCCCTCTACAAGCCGCATCCTGAACGTATTCGCGACTGGGTGAGTACGCCAAAAGCCAATGGGTACGAAGCGTTGCATGTTACCGTTATGGGACCCCGTGGACGCTGGGTAGAAGTACAGATCCGCAGTGAACGCATGAATGATATTGCCGAACAAGGCCTGGCAGCACACTGGAAATATAAATCGGGTGAAGCTGATGAATCGGAACTGGACAAATGGCTGAAAACAATTAAAGACTTGCTGGAACACCCCGAACCGAATGCTATCGACTTTATGGATACATTCAAACTGAACCTGTTCGCATCCGAGATATTTGTCTTTACCCCTAAAGGGGAAATAAAAACCATTGCACAGGGTGCCACTGCGCTCGATTTTGCATATTCCGTTCACTCTGATCTTGGAAACCATTGTATTGGAGCCAAAGTAAACCACAAACTCGTTCCGCTCAGTTACAAACTCAACAGCGGGGACCAGATAGAAATTCTGACTTCCAGAAAGCAAGCCCCTCAGCCCGAGTGGCTGGATTATGTTACTACTGCCAAAGCGAAAACACGTCTCCGCAATTTATTTAAAAAAGAAGAAAAGGCATTTGTCGTGGAAGGACAAAAGCTGATTGAACAGGCATTAGTCTCGGTGAATTTATTGCCCGACAATGAAAATATTGTCCGCATCCTGAACCATTACAACCTCACACAACGGAATGAACTGTTTTTTCAGGCGGGTAAAGGACTGCTAAACCTGGAGGAAATAGGGAAAATCGTATTTAAGCCTAAAAGCCAGAATGTCTTTGTAAAATACCTAAAAATGCCTTTTGGAGGTTCTTCCGACACCAACAAGCAGCCTGTTTCAGTACCTATCGACAGCAAAGTGGATCGTAAGAAATCGATTAAGCTCACCGAGGAAAATGCCGGTAAAACGTATACCCTGGCCGAATGTTGCCGTCCTATCCCGGGCGATGATGTGCTGGGCTATGTGGATGAAAAGGAAATGATCATTGTCCATAAAAGGCAATGTCCGGTAGCCGCCAAGTTAAAGAGCAGCTTTGGCGAACGGATTGTTTCAGTGGATTGGGCAACCCATAAGGTCCAATCGTTTGTAGAAATACTTGAAATCAAAGGCATTGACCGGAAAGGGGTATTGATTCAAATTTTGAAAGTAATCTCCGAAGGATATGGCGTTAATATCAACAAAATGAGCATTGAAACAAATGATGGCATCTTTGTGGGACGGTTTTATATCTATGTCCACGATACCGAGGACATCAATAACCTCTGCAAAAACATTATCAAGATTAAAGAAATCAATTCAGTACAACGGATTCAGGAATAAACAGGTTTTAGGCTGAAAAATATCAGATTCCAACCAAATTGAAGCCAGGCTTTTTCAAATTGGACTTTATTCCTGCCTCCGGGCTTTTTCTCTTCCTTTCATAAATTGCCAGTACCCGGCAATTTCAGTGTATCAGCACGGCAAACAGGAAAATGTATATGCCCACTGACTTTCTGAATACACCTCACTTTCGTTTATTTCCCTTATCTGATTCGTACCAGTTATACCTGGTAAACCCTCAGCAAAAACATCTTTATTGAATGCATTTCAACCCATTCAACAACCTGTTTCTGACAACTCCCCCATTTTCATCAATTCATGCGTTGACAGGAAAATTCACGTTGGATCCAACCCCGGCAGCCGGTAAATCTCCGGTAAATTCCGGCTTCATCCTGTATCCCTTCATAGGGGGTTGCCTTAGGGTTCCGAGGGCCTTTCGAGGGCCTTTCGAGGGCCTAGCCTCATGCAACCCCCTCGAAACCCCCTGGAAAGTCTCTCCCAACCCTTTCTGTAGAGTGAAAAAACAGGATGGCTGAAATAACCATATTTTCTTTGGCAGGTCAACCCAACCTATCCTGTTTCATTTTTTTCAGGCTACTAATTTCCCGATTATTTTTCGTTTATTTTCAGTTGCGCCCAATGAGGTTCACTTTTCAGTCACCTCTTATAAAAATATTATATCTTAAATAACCTCAAATTCGACTTCTAAAGTTCCAATAACCTACAAAATAGTTCAAAATCAAATGAAATAACCTTTTTTTGCTTTCGCCATGGTTTCCTTGTCGTAATAATTATGTAAATTTGCACGCAATAATTTTCATAGCGTAGTCCTGTTAAGGTACGACCCCTGAAATTAGTAACGATAAAAAGAAAAAACTATGTCCTTTATTGCTGAAAGAGTTCAAATAGAAGGTTTGACGTTTGATGACGTCCTTCTGGTTCCCGCCTTTTCTGATGTTTTACCACGCAACGTCAACCTGACCACCCGTTTTTCACGCCGTATTGAATTAAAGATTCCGATCGTTTCGGCCGCCATGGATACGGTTACCGATTCGAAGATGGCCATTGCCATCGCTCGTGAAGGCGGTATCGGGGTGATCCACAAAAACATGACCATAGCCGAACAAGCCAAGCAGGTAGAAATTGTGAAACGTGCTGAAAACGGCATGATATCCAATCCGGTGACTATCCGCAAGGGAGCTTCGGTGGGTGACGCACTGGCTTTAATGGCAGAATATAAGATTGGTGGCATACCGGTTGTCGACGAAGGAGGCTACCTGGTGGGTATTGTAACCAACCGCGACTTACGCTTCCAACGCGATTTCAATATACAGATCGACGAAGTAATGACCAAGGACCACCTGATCACCACTTCCCGTACGACCGACCTGGAAGCTGCTGCCGATATATTGCAACAATACAAGATCGAGAAACTTCCGGTGGTTGATGCCGACAACAAACTGGTCGGATTACTTACCTATAAAGATATAACAAAAGCCAAGGATAAACCGATGGCCTGCAAGGACGAACGTGGCCGTTTACGTGTTGCAGCCGGGGTTGGAGTGACACACGACACCTTGCAGCGCGTGGAAGCATTGGTTGAAGCCGGTGTTGATGCCATTGTGATAGATACAGCCCATGGACATTCAATGTCTGTGGTAGAAATGTTGAAAAAAGTAAAAGCAAAATTCCCGAACATCGATGTGGTGGTAGGTAATATTGCGACAGGCGAAGCAGCTACCATGCTGGTTGAAGCGGGAGCCGATGCAGTAAAAGTAGGCATAGGTCCAGGTTCCATTTGTACAACCCGTGTTATTGCCGGAGTAGGCGTACCTCAGTTGTCGGCTATCTTTGAAGTAGCCAAAGCATTGGAAGGCACCGACATTCCGGTGATTGCCGATGGTGGTATCCGTTATTCGGGAGATATTGTGAAAGCCCTGGCAGCAGGAGCAAACACAATTATGGCCGGCTCCCTGTTTGCCGGTGTAGAGGAATCACCCGGTGAAACGATTATTTTCAACGGCCGTAAGTTCAAATCATACCGCGGCATGGGTTCGCTCGAAGCCATGGATAAAGGTTCGAAAGACCGCTACTTCCAGGATATGGAAGATGATATCAAGAAGCTGGTTCCCGAAGGAATCTCAGCACGTGTTGCTTTCAAAG
>Ga0302286_10002989_pt1 | contig 11547 bp, 13 predicted proteins | sample III_Fen_E2_3_FD_198765 | JGI IMG/M metagenome (GOLD analysis project Ga0302286, IMG submission 198765) | Peat permafrost microbial communities from Stordalen Mire near Abisko, Sweden - III_Fen_E2_3 | ecosystem: Environmental > Terrestrial > Soil > Wetlands > Permafrost | place: Sweden: Abisko...
ATCGTTATTAATCTGCCAGCGATGTTTGAAGAAAAAATGCGGTTAAACTGAATTCAATGTTTCCACAAAACAACTACAACAACAACATCAACGGATAAGCTGCAAAATACAACAAAACTAGATAAAAATATGTTGATTTTTAAGCCAGTCCCTAGCGAAGTAGAAGTGTTACCTCAAACGGAGAAAGCCACAGAACTTTAGCAAAAGTTAGAAAGTCAGATCTTTAAAATATACTATTACTCAATGGCAAATCAATCGCAAACAACCAAGCCAAGCTGACAAATGATCTAACCAACAACGATCATGTGTAAAAGTAAGAACAAACACTACCTTAAATCAGCAATTCTTCTATAATCAAGAAACGAAGTGTCAGCATTGCTTCGGAGAGAAGCAAAAACTATTTGTCTCCATTTTATGCTCAAGGCAGATGCAGAAGTATTAACATTGAGTATCCTGAAAAGGACACATAAAATGTTATTGTAGGCATAGAACATGCCATGATAAAGCGAGATAAAGACATATTAGATGCATATTACAATAAAAGCAAGATTTAAGAAGATATCATGTAAAAAAATATGTCTAATAGTAACCTCAATGATTACGAGATCTACTTGCATAACTCAGCAATGTACAATGAGCATAAAGCTATGAGTAACGAAATGAAGAGGATAAATACTTCTGCAGCTAAAGAAATAGCTGATTGTGAAGAAAATCCCTCTCAAAGTAAGCTGTTCTCTCAACAAAGTTATTTTAGATAAAAAACTAATACACCTCTTAAGCGAAGATATGACTGGAAGCAAACATCTGTGAGTTTGTCTTAGCAACTGTAGCAACAACAGCAGTAAATCTCTGGAAAATAAGCAGGTTATAAAAACATTTTAGCAAGTAAATCAGTGGATTTTACTAATTGGTTGAAAAACTACCCACAAATGCAAGATTACATTGTTGTGAGATAACTGGATAAGAATATCTACTTGCTCAGGCACGCCTCCTTAGCACATAAGAACTCAGTTGCGAAGCGCATTCAATTCAGTAGTTCTTATGAATCCCAAGCTGGATTCGATAATGAATACAATACTCTTAGTTTCTTCAAGAAATATAACACATTTCATCAAGGCACGCACAGAATTCTTAACTTTGTCTAAGCGTTTAAGCTTCAAACTGAAGGGATAATGTTGTTTCCTTAGATGTTTACTTCTTCGTAAAGTCTAGCTCGAAGTCTCTTCTAGATTCGACATGAGACACTCAAAGGAGAAGCAATTTGCAGAATATTCTCCACTGATCTTCATCGATCACTGCTCACGTACACTTAGCCACTTAAAGATCTACTCCTAGGGATAGCTTAAGCTCTTGATCTATTCACAGAGTGCTAATATGTTTATGGAGGACTCAGAATGGAGAACGTTCTTGTTTAGATTCTACGCTTAGGAGATTCTACCTCATTTTCTGATATTCGCTTGAGTAATTTTGAATCGGCATTTTAAGTTTTTTCTAACCAAGGATTCTCCAAAGTTACCCCTGAGTACATGCCACCTGAAGTTCTTCAAGAGATGCTAGGTTAGATATCACATTTTTTAGCATATTTATTACATTTTTTTCCTTGACTTTTTGTTTATTTATTTGATTCTTCATCTTAGGATAACAAGGGAAATTTCCTGCTGTTTCAGCAGAGACTCCTTATTCAATAGATGTTTGGAGTTTTGGATGTATCATTCTAGAGATTCTGACATACATTCCTGTTTGGATGCCTTAACGCTGCTTAGTCCACACGGATGGATGCAATCCTAAGAAAATATAATCGGGATTATTCTCTCATCCATAAAGGAGAATCGATGAGATTTGTAAGAAACAATTGAGATTTTGCAACTCAGTTGAATTATTCGTGAAAGATCTCAGTGATCATTGGAGTGAAACTCTCCCCAAACCTGACAGAAGCATATTAGAAATGATTCCTAAGATATTCATTGAAGACCCTACCTAGAGGATATCCCCAAAGGAAATCATTTAAAAGCTGAGCATCCCTGAGAGAGAGTGAATTGATGAAATAAATAATTAATTATTCGATGAATTGCGATTCGTTTATCTTTGAGCAATTTAAAATATATTATTATAATTTATCTTTTTTATTTCATTACATATTGTATGTTGTTGTTGTTGTTGCTGTTTTCCAAAAAATGATAAAAATTAAATCCTTACAGAGATTGATTTCTCTAATTTCTCAAACCTCTCTTTTTTTTCATAATAAAAACAAACAAAAATAGACACAAAATAAATAAGATTTTTGTTCCACTTTTCATCTTCTTCCACCTCTTCTGCCTCTTCTTTTCTCTTCTTCATCATCTTTTTAGTTCAGCAACAAAGTCAATATTAGAAAACACACAATCTTTTCAAACTCATTATGCTTTCTAGCTTACCATTCTACGCCCCCATAGACACCACCGTGCCATCTGCGAGAACTTCTTCAATAACTGGCTGCTACTGCTGCATGTACATCTATTAATACATGTATTATTGCATATATTTTTAAGCATCAAGTTGCATGTGCAACTCCTGTTCACTCAACTACTAAGGCTGCTGCATCATCCCATTATTCACATCTTGTTGAGGGGGCAACGTTTAACCTGCAACTCCCTCAAGACCTCGGACATCTGGCTAGGGTGGAACCATACCATAATTTCCTGGATAGGGCTGATATTACATATACATAGGAGGAACTCCATACATAGCACTTGGATCTTAAGGAGGATAGCTAGGGTAATATTATTCGTATTGATTCTAGTCTTCAACTATTTCATCACCATCTGCGTTTCTTCGAGGAGGACGTCTATTGTTATTAAATGGAGGTCTTCCACCACCACCACCACCCATATGTGGCCCAGATCTAAATGGTGGAGGTCCTCCGAACCCAGTTGGAGCTCTAGGCTGCATCTATGATGGTTATCTTGGAGCCATTTTTTCCTCAAACATTGATTTTGCTAAGTTGCAATCTTCTTGCGATTTACCTACAATAACTAGTAGTTTTTTGGGATCTTCTGGTCCATTTTAGTTCTAGAATATCTAGCATCGTGTTCTGGTTTACTAGCCAATTTGTTAGAGAGTAGATCCTTGTTTTCCAATGACTAGCCCAGCGAGATTAGGTGGGATGTCCATTTCAATTTTAATCTCATTCTATGAAACACCGCCTTATTTCATTTTTTGCTAGGCCTTGATTTCCTCGAGAATCTCTTCAACTAATCTTACAGACTCACGTGATCCTTCGACTATCAAATTCTAAAAATCTGATGCCATATCTCTGGAAGCTTCGTTCTGCATGTAGACTCTTTCTGCACCAGATCTATCACGAATTTATTTGATTGTCTCACCTTTACGACCTAATTTATTTATTTTTAAACCCTAAATTCATGAAATTTTAGAGATTCTTTTTCTTACCGATAACTAATCCAACGATGTTATTGTGAATTTTAAGGAAAGAAACGCCATCAGTCTCTTGTACGAATGGATCACCTCTGCCTCCGCTGTGTGCATGTGCGGAACGCAATTGAGTGTCTCTCTTTTTTTCCTTGTCTTCCTCATTCATGAATAGGATATTTTCGATTTCTCGCATGGCTGCTGTGACATTCTATTCGGTGTCTGCTTCGATTAGAACATGCAGATCTTCAGTTTCTTCAGGAAGAACTCCAATCATTTCACTCTTCTGAGATCCTTTTCCTCTGTTTTATGAAAACACAAATGAATAAATATTCGAAAATAAAAAGGATTATTTGAAGAGATAATTATTAAAAATTCCTTAGCTCAAATTAAAAAAATAGTATGATTATCTCCCAAAAGAAGCTAATTCAAAATTTAGCAGAAGAATATCCACTTCAAAAACACCATTGAATTTAAATACCTGATGAGAATCTTGCAGTGTGTTTGCTCTTCGAGCTATTTTTAGTTAGAACCTTTAGGTCCAATAATGAGACCAATGTAATTGAACTTCCCATCCTATGGAATGAACACCTTGCGTTAAATCTTTGTTCCCTATCGCAAACCTGGAGTGACTGTAGTTGATACGTACTAGTCGATATTTTCAGAAGGATTAAAACCTCCTTAGCCTGGCAAAGGCTGTCCAAAAGGAACTCCTTGTTTTTAAATTTAAACTGCCTTCTCGATGTCAAAATCATCATAGGCATTATTCTAGCGCACATTGTTGTATGAGAAATTTCCATTTGGACCAGGTTGATTTGCTTAGAATCCAGGATCTACGAATCTTTGTTAGTTAAATCCACCTTGCTGAGGTTTACCTCCGAAACCACCACGATTCTAAAAAGGATCTTGCTCCTCATGGAAACCACCAGAGAAACCTCTTTATGGAGCACCTCCCATACTGCCCATATTGTCAGGTCCTGATGGATCTGAAAATTTTGAGCGACGCTTTCCAGCATCTACACCACTTTTTCTCCCTCTACTGCCTGATCGACTTGCACTCCTTTTATTGTAATTTTGCTCGGGTGACTTGCGGGAGCCTCTATGTCCCCTTGATCTTGATCTTGAATGGGAAGTTCTCATTTTGTTTATCTGGAGCTTCTTGAATATGATTGCTGTTTTTTTATTCTTATAAATTAATAATTAATTGAATCTAATCTCCTTTTGATTTTTGACTCCCCTTTTAGCCTTCAGAGAGAGAGAGACGCTACTCAATCTAAATCCTATTTTCTCCTCTTATTCAAACTCTTTTTTGAAAAATATTACTTTTTGCCCATTAAAAACTAATCAAACTCATAATATCACAATATTGCCTTCAAAATACATAAGCAAAGGATAATTCATTTAAAAAATAAAAAGTAAAAATCAAGAGGCGGGAAGCTTCAATCTTACTATCTCAATAAAATATTCTTTTTATTTTTTTCACTTTCTTTCTTTTTCTAATAAAATAGCTTAAAAACGAATGATAAAAATTATTTAAGAAATTGAATGAAATTTAAATTCTGAATACATTTTGAGATTGATCTCATATGAACAACATTAAATACTTCTTTTTAGATTAAAAAAAGGTTTTTCATAAGCTCAATAATCGATATTCTCTCTCTCTTTCTCTTTTTGTCTCTCTCATTTTTCGGTAGTTTGCTCTTGAATCATCTCCAGGGCTTGGGTAACATTTTCCTTGAGTTCATTGGTATTTTCAAGGAAACTCAATATTTCTTCTGTGGTGAACAACTCAGGGTCGAGTAGCATACCAGCGATTTTAGGAGCTAGGGGCTTTTGTTCCTCAGTCAAAAGAACATTGATCTTATGGAAAAGAGGATTACCAAGGATGGTCTTCTTTTCTTCTTCGGATTTACCTTCGAGATCCTTCATTGTGAGAGGAGCTTTAATCTAAGCAGGAGGTTGAATTGGAATCTTAGCAGGCTGTTTAACAGGTGCCATTTAAGGTTTTTTATGGATATTTTCAGCCTTGTTGTTGATAGGATATTACCCTCTTTCGTTTTAGCTTTTGTTATATCTTCTTTGCTATTATCCTTGAGGTCCTTGAGGTTGATTCTAGCCTTGATTATTGTTGACTTTTCCGTTATAAGATGTAGAACGGTTTTGGCGATATGGCTATCTGTTTCCTCCGTTGTTCTGATTGTTTTGGAAGTTCACATTTCTTTAACCCTGGTAATTGTTATTGAACTAGTTATTCTATCTAAAACCTTGAGGGAAGAATTATGGCATCATCAATGGCATGTTAAAAGGCATGGGGAATTATCCACCTCTTGGCATAGTACCAGCCTGTTGCATTTGGACATTGTTCATAGCGAATTGCTGCATCATTCTATTCTCAGAGAAACCAAGCTATCCTAATGACATAAATTAGTTGAATTGTCTATTTTGATTAGAGCTTCTAGCTGCGTCTCTGATTTTTTTCTCCTTGACTTCATCTTGACGGACTTTTTGTGGCTTCAGGAAATTTGCATACTTATATTCCCCAAAGATAGCATCGAATTACTTGCGATAATCCTCGTTTTGCTTGAAGCTTGTAATGAAGGAATTAGTCTTCTCAGCGTCTCTAAGATGCACTGTAGCGTATTAAAATTCACTCTTGGACTTATCAGCGCTGTCTGTGTTTCTTTTGCTGTTCTTGGGTTGGTTCACAAGCTTTAAAGAAATAACAGATGTTTAAGTGATTTTCTCGATTTCACTCTAGAGGAACTTGGAATCTATTCCTTGCTTGATGTTTCCAAGATAAACATAAGACTTATCACCCTTTTCAAGTCTGCTCAAGACATTCTTGAGGGTTTCTTAGTCTTCTTTGATCTTTGTGTGAGGAACGCAAGAGTTGATCGACAAAGTTTCTGACTCATCGATCACGAATTGATCGAACCCATTTGATCTCGAAAACACCTTATTCACAAATTCAGTAGCTTCGGAAACCTATTCAAAGCAGACAAATGCCTTTCTTCTAGCTTATTGAAGCACTGGGCAGTTGGAGTCAGCGTACTGATAGCAATCGAAGCATCTGGTGGAAGTGCTTTCGTTGCTCGTGAGATTTTTCTCATCAATTTTTTCAGCGCTTTGAGTGCTATTTGGGCATTATTACGTAACAGCAGTCTAACCTTCCAATGACTGAGCAGTGTGATTGAAATGGCGAGCTTTCTTTCCCCAAACGAAGACGGAAGTTGGGAAGAAGTTGAATTTTTTCTCAATCTCAGCACGAATAAGATTCTCATATTCCACATCAGATCTGTTGACGAGGTCTTCATTGAAAGAGAGACAGATGTTTCTTGAGAAAGTACCATAAGGGAAAGCAGAGCTAGATGCCTTTTCTTCAATGGCTTTCGCTTAATATTGCACACCGTTGATTTCAACAGCGGAAATTTCCTTGCCATCGACAATAACTTTGTTTTCCAAAACTTTCTTGGCTTATTCTAATGACTTGAAACTCGCATAACCGTCATTCTTGTGGGTCTTCTTATTTTGCTTGAGATAAACGGATAGAACTTCACCTTTGGTACGCATAGCTTCGAAGAATGTCTTCAAGGTTACATCAGATCGCAGACTTTTCACGAAGATATTTTTATTATTTTTCAGCTTGAGATCCTAAGTTGGCATCAACAGACTGCAATTCAATTCTTTTTAGTGCAGTTTCAAACCTATAATCTTGCTCATGGCCTCTTGTGCGTAATCCTCAGAGCCAAAATACACGAAAGCGTCTCCAATGCAATTGCATTAATCTTAGCTACGTCTCACTTGGAAAGCCTTAATGTGCTTGGTGTCGATCGAGAGTTGCTAGAAGACCTTGTTGTACATCAATTCATCCGTGCAAGATTCAGGGAGATCTCTGATATGTAGACCAACAAAGAGTTTTTGATTTTAAGGGTTGAAGGTGCCTCCTGCGACTGGGATCATTTTTATCTTCAAAGGAAATCTGATAAAGAGAGAAGAATACTTGGGTAAGTTTTGCAAAGTTATTAAAGTTATTTGTTTATAATTTTTTGCTTTGCTGCTCTTTTCCCTTTGAATTTCGTCTCCCTCCCCAAATCCTTGTGTAAATTGAGTAAATAAATCTATCCTTCCCACGTATTCTCCCTGATTCTTTGGTGACACTTTCCCTCCATTAAATTTCTGCATATCTTGTTTGATTTTTAATCCTATCCACTTCGCTAACTTATCCTTAATTTATATTTCTGTTTTTCTCCGATAAGTATCATTGCCAAGAGACTTAGGAAGCTACAATCCTTTATAAATTTTACTTATTTGTGTTTAAACTTATAATCCAACTCATTTTTTGTGTTTTCCTGGAATTGATTTAGTCATATGCTCTTAATGGATTCCTTGTAGATTTTAATTGTGTTGTTTTAATATAAATTTTGCTGAAATGATAGCATAATTTCATAAAGTGGTGTTTTTTTTCTCTCCTTTGGCTTAGATTAACAAATCAAAACAGTCGAGTCTATTGCTTTCTAATTACTTTTTGAAGTCCAAAAACAATCTTTTAGAAACTTCGGTAGACGCAAACAAAATAATACGAATGGCAGGTGTGCTCAGAGCAAAAGACAATCCAGTTGTATTCTTCGATATCACAATCGGTAAAAGCATTTCCCTACACGTTTTCAATTACCCTATGTTTGAGATCTTATTTCCCATTGCAATTCCCTCTCTTGCTGTTTAAATTGATGCTGAAATGCGCGAAATATCTCATAAATGGAAGTTAGATCTTTTAGGATTGTTACATCAACTAAAAAAGTTCAAAATTTGAGAGGACTTATTTGAACTATGCTATTACATTGATATTCTTGAGTGTGTTATGGCAAAATTTCTTCCAAAATGCAATAGAATTGATATTTCCTCTTCGATATCTTTCACAATTTCTTAAATTGATGTTGTGGATATGTTTTTAGGAGGTCATAAAGCAGGAAGGATTAAAATGGAATTATTCAAGGATGTCTGCCCAAAGACAGCTGAAAACTTCAGACAGATGTGCACTGGCGAGTTTAAGAGATTCGATACACCTACTGGCTACAAAGGCAGCACATTTCACAGAATCATTAAGGATTTTATGATCTAAGGTGGTGACTTTCTTATGGTAACTTTTAAAATGACTTATGGTTTCATGCAAAGAAAATAAATTTTTCTTGTTTTTTTGTTATTTCTAAGAATGATGGCACAGGAAATATTAGCATTTATGGCGAAAAATTTGATGACGAAAACTTTATTCTCAAACATGACGAGCCAGGCCTTCTTTCAATGGTAAAAAAAGAGTATTTTTAGAGAGTAATCGTTTTTTTTTACTTTTTTTGTTCTCATCTTTTAAGGCAAATTCAGGCGTAAATTCTAATGGAAGTCAGATCTTTATTACTTGTGCCAAGTGCGAGTGGCTTGATGGAAAGCACGTAGTTTTTGGGAAGATCATTGATTAAGCTGGAATGCTAGTCCTTCGTAAAATTGAAAGCACACCAACAATGGGATCTGTTAATAAGCCAAAAGTACCTGTCGTAATAGAAGAATGCGGAGAGCTTTGAAGAGAAAAAGGAGAATAATCATAAATAAATTGTGTTGCAACATATTCTAGTGCTTGCATATTAAATATCTCATTCATTTCAATCAATTCAATGTGTGAAAACGTACAAAAGATAAGGAAACAATATGGGTTTAGTGTTGTGTATTTTATGCAAATATCTGCAAAAAAAAACTTATGAACAACAAAAAATAATTCTTAGTGTGTTTTCTTAAATTTCAAGAGCCGATGATTTAAAAGAAACAAAGGGAAATTGATTTGTGTGTGTATGTGTGCTTTTCTATGTTTTATTAAGATTATGTAGCAACAAACAAACAAAAAATTGAGAGATTTTGATATTAGAGTGCGATAAAACACAAGGACGTGAATCAAACATATTAGAGCTGATATCGCAAAGAAGCCAAACGCAATAGTTCAAGAAATGGGCAGACTGTTTCAAGAGTATCTAGAAGGAAACAATATTTTCGCTTGCACTACATGCTAAGTCCATCTGACGTCGTACAATGAGCTGATTTCAAAAGTATTAGAATTCTTATTTTATGCTATTTTTTGATGTTGATTTTATTTGTTTTTGACTGAATTAGGCTTTCAAGGGAAGACATGGAAAGGCCTACCTCTTTAATGCAGTGTACTAGGGTTATAATTTCAATAGTTAAATAGGTTAATTTGATTTCGTTTTGGATCTTTTTCAGAGTGAACATAACATGTGGACCCAAGGAAGAAAGAACTCTCCTAAGTGGAAAGCATATTGTCAGTGATATTTTGTGTAAGAAATGTCATACTGTGCTTGGATGGAAATATGTAAGTATTTTAATATTTTGGAGTTTCCCATAAAAGACAAACACAAAAAGTTGTTTAAAGTCTGTTGACTTAACATTGAGTAACCCTCTATTTTATGCTGATTGTTTCACAGGATCGAGCATATGAAGAAGCTCAGAAATACAAAGAAGGCAAGTTTATCTTAGAAAAAGCTCAACTCAAAAAACAACACTGGACTTACTGATACGAATTCAAATAAATATTGGAAGCAGAGAGAACATCAATAGACTACATAATTCATGTATTTTTAGATAAAAGTTTGCGGAGAATTGTCATTTTTTGTTTTTGAATTGTTGCATTACTTCTGTTCAGCTATTCCTGATATGATATTGAATGTTTTTTTAAAAAAAAAACCACACTCTCAGAGATTGGGATTAAATGTGCGTTAGGGAATATTTAAGGAAATTATTCACGAGCAGGAAAAAATATATTACCAGACATATAATTACGTGAGAGGGGAGTCTAATTTCAATTTTAATGGGTGGTATTTGTGGGAGGAGATTAAAGAAAGATATTATTATTAATCAAGATTTAGGAAAGGTCAAAACCAAAGGGATATTGCCAAACTCAGATATATTCTTATATATTCTCAAGATACCTAACACGTGAAGATGAATTCCCGAAGGCAAAGTAGTGTGAGCTAGAACTCAGCGAAACTATCAATGAATGAGGTTGATAGAGGCAAAAAGACGAATTGTGAAATTTGTGGTGAAAAATTCAATGTGTTGCATCGTGAACATGTCTGCAAGCGATGTCTTAGAAGTATCTGCTCAGGATGTGGCAAGTAGAAGAAGAAAGTAATTGTTAGGGGAGTATTGTGTTCGTAGGACATGCAGTTTTTGATTTGGTTAATAGGTAATGGGTTACGAGGTCAAACCAGAGAAAGAGCACAGGATTTGCACACCCTGCAAGAAAGAATCAGATAAACTAGAGGATATGAAGAAAGATGTAAGAATTTTACAATATCTCACTGAAAACGATGTAATGCATAGGATGATTTAATGCTATTTTGGATGCATTTCTTAGTATGGTATGGTATTCGGAAAGGACAGCAAAATCGTTCCAACATGGCTGAACACAATGGGCATCTAAAATTGGTATGAAGAAGAATAATAGCAGCAAGATTAATTTGAGAAAGGGATGAGTTTAATAATTTTATGACTAATTTGAGACAGGCCTGAAGTCGAAGAAAAATTTGGAGAAATGGTCACAAAAGCAGCAAAGATGACAAACTCGCCTCCCTTCAAAGTTCTGCAGCTCTCATTGAACGTCGTAATTCTATCAAGAAGAGAAATGCTATTGTTTTGGAATCGTTAAAAATATTTTTATTTTTCTGTCAAAAAACAGCAAACTTACAACTCCAATTTATTCTCAAATTACTCATTCGTCGAGATGATGTGCTTAACGTAAGCAGAAGTGTCTTAAAAAGTACATTAGACCATCAAGGATACTCTCAGCGTGTTTCTGTTGAAATATCATGACACCGTTGGGTTCTCTGATGTAAGAATCAAAAGAGTTCTGCTTTTTTCCTTTTGGTTGCTAAGGCATTTAATACTAATTACATTTTTTCCTTTTAGGATCTCATGAATTTAGCAGTTTTCCTGTTGTGTTTCTCAAGTCCAGCGAAAGTCTTCTGTCTGCTGGAAGCTATCTACTCTGGAAAAATCATCCCAACTCATTTGTTCCCAATCCGCGACGATGAATTTCAAATTAATGGTAACCCTTAGAAGAAGCAAGTCAACGATTAGATA
>Ga0302286_10002990_pt1 | contig 11544 bp, 5 predicted proteins | sample III_Fen_E2_3_FD_198765 | JGI IMG/M metagenome (GOLD analysis project Ga0302286, IMG submission 198765) | Peat permafrost microbial communities from Stordalen Mire near Abisko, Sweden - III_Fen_E2_3 | ecosystem: Environmental > Terrestrial > Soil > Wetlands > Permafrost | place: Sweden: Abisko...
GGATACATCTGCCCCGCGGTGTTGGCGTCCGCCGCGACTTGCCATCCGGACAGGTAGATCGCCTTGAGGCCGGCGCGCACCTGCTGCACCGCCATGTTGCCCGTGAGGGCGCCCAGCGCCGCGACGTAGTCCTCCGTGTGGAGCAGCTCCCAGAGCCGGCGGGCGCCGAGCTTGGCGATCGTGTGCTCGACCGCCACGCTGCCGCGCAGGCGCTCGACGTCGGCCTTGCTGAAGGCGCGGGTGATGCCGTCGAACCGCTTGGCGTGCAGAACATTGTGGTCGGAAAAAGTCTCGTGCGTCATCGAGGTCTCCCTGCGGGTAGCTGATTCGGTTTGCTCACCAGGGATAGCTGTCGATCGCATGACCAGTCAATGAAACTTCAATAGGTTATGAGTTGATGGTGTTTACTGTGGTCAATGACAGCCTGTTGTGTTGTAAAGTTTGTCAGTGACAAAACCAGACCCCGGCGCTCCGGTCGAGCGAGCCGCCGAGCCGCTGCGGCTCGGGGCGAAAGTGCGCGCGCTGCGGCGGCGCGAGAACCTGACGCAGGTGCAGCTCGCCGGCCAGCTCGGGATCTCGGCGAGCTATCTCAACCTGATCGAGGCGAACCGGCGGCCGCTGCCGGCAAACCTGCTGATCAAGCTGGCGCAGCTGTTCGGGATCGACGTCGGCACGTTTGCCACCGACGACGACGGCCGCATGGTCGCCGACCTCACCGAGGCGTTCGCCGATCCGGTGCTCGAGGAATACGACCTGACCTCGGTCGACGTGCGCGAGCTGGCGGCGGCGAGCCCCGAGGCGGCGCGCGCCGTGCTCGGGCTGTACCGCGCCTACCAGGCCGCGCGCGCCAGCGCCGACGATCTGTCGTCGCGGGTGCGCGATGGCGAGGCGCTGGCCGGGCCCGACGGCGCGCGGCCGCCGTTTCACGTGCCGAGCGAGGAGGTCAGCGACTACGTGCAGCGCGCGTCGAACCACTTCCCGCTGCTCGAGACCGCCGCGGAGGAGCTGGCCGCGCGCGCCAAGCTCACCAGCGAGGATCTCTACGCCGGGCTGATCCGGTTTCTCGAGCGCGACCTCGGCGTCGCGGTGCAGATCGCGCACTGGGAGGCGCTGCCCGGCGTGCTGCGGCGCTACGATCCCGATCGCAAGACGCTGACGCTCTCGGAGCTGTTGCCGACGCGGAGCCGGACGTTCCAGCTCGCCCACCAGATCGCGATCATCACCTGGGGCGAGCTGCTCGAGCGCCACGCGGTCGAGGGCCGGTTCTCGTCGCTCGAGGCGCGCGTGCTCGCCAAGGTCGCGCTCGCCAACTACTTCGCCGGCGCGGTGCTGATGCCGTACACCGCGTTTCACCAGGCGGCGCGCGACGAGCGCTACGACATCGACGTGCTGGGCCGGCGGTTCCGCGTCGGCTTCGAGCAGGTCGGCCACCGGCTGACCACGCTGCGGCGGCAGGGCGCCGAGGGGGTGCCATTCCACATGATCCGGCTCGACGTCGCCGGCAACATCTCGAAGCGATTCTCGGCCTCGGGCATCCGGTTCGCGCGGTTCAGCGGCGTGTGTCCGCGGTGGAACGTGTTCAGCGCGTTCTTGACCCCGGGGATGATCCGCATCCAGCTGTCGCGGATGCCTGACGGCACGGCCTACTTCTGCATCGCGCGCACGATCCAGAAGGACTCGGGCGGCTACCACGCGCAGCAGCCGGTCCAGTCGATAGGTCTTGGCTGTCAGATCGAGTTCGCCCGCCAGCTGGTCTACGCCGATGGCGTCGATCTCGAGAGCCGCGACGCGCTGCTGCCGGTCGGCGTGACCTGCCGGCTGTGCGAGCGCACCCACTGCGAGCAGCGCGCCGTGCCGTCGCTCAAGGTGCCCCTGCACGTCGACGAGAACCTGCGCGGCCTGTCGCTGTACACGATGGCCGAGCGCTGACTTCGCTTCGCGGATCGACGTCGAAACATTCGTCGATCCACCTCACGTCCATGACATGGACAGATGGACCCCGGATCGGAACAGCCCGGAACACGGCATCTGTATCGAATTTATATTAGTAATTTCTGCGTTTTACGTCGGTTCGGAACAGCCCGGAACACGTCCTGGAACAGCGACCTTATTTTAGTAATTAAAAGTACATAACCTTCCGCGTTGATCGGTCCTAGACGACGCGCGTTCACGAGATCGATCACCTGCGGAGCGGCTCCGTCGTGCATTCCTAACCAGCTGCATTCGTGGAGATATCTACCGATGGCGAGTCATTTTCTTCGCCTGTAGCCCTCGGTCGCGAACCCTGGATTTCTCACCCGGACCTGGAACGCGGTGGAACAGCGCCGATCCGGCGGGCTGTTCCGGTTCGGCCCATCACTTGCTTTGCGGCAACGCGATGCTGCGAGGATCCACGACCGCGTCGAGCGGGGATGCGCCCCCGGGGTCGCAGCAAGACGCCCGTGTCGGTAGCCACGGAGAGCAGCCCTCCACTATGGTCCGCGCGACCGTGAACCCGGAAGATCGCGACGACCTCGCCGCCACAGCCTCCGCGATGCCGTCGCCGTCCGATGCGACGCACACGAGCGAATCCATCGCCGCAACCTCGGGTGGCGCCGACCCAGCCCCTCCTCCCCGCTCCCAGGTTCGCGATCGCGAGCGCTACCAGATCATCGGCGAACACGGCCGCGGTGGCCTCGGCCGCGTATCGCGCGCCCATGATCGCGACCTCGGTCGCGACATCGCGATCAAGGAGCTGCTGTCGCGCGGCAACCTCCACGAGGTTCGCTTCTTGCGCGAGGCGCTGATCACCGCCCGGCTCGAGCACCCAGGCATTGTCCCGGTCCATGAAGCGGGCCGGTGGCCTGACGGCACTCCGTTCTACGCAATGAAGCTGGTCTCCGGGCGCCCGCTCCGCGACCTCATCGCCGAGCGCTCGACGGTCGCGACTCGCATCGGCCTGCTTCACCACGTGATCGCCGTCGCCGACGCCATGGCCTACGCCCACGGCCGCAACGTCATTCACCGCGATCTCAAACCCGCCAACATCATCGTCGGAGAGTTTGGCGAGACCATCGTGATCGACTGGGGCCTCGCCAAGGACCTCACCCAGCCCGACGAACCCAGCAGCGGCGGTGCCCCCTCTCGCGGCCCCACCCCCGACGGGCTCACGGCCACGGGGAGCGTCCTCGGCACACCGGCCTACATGGCCCCGGAGCAGGCGCGCGGCGAGCACGTCGACCAGCGCGCTGACGTGTTTGCCATCGGCGCCATGCTCTGGGAGCTCTGCTCGCTCGAGCGGGTGCCGCCCACGGACCTGCGCGCTCGCCACCGCATGCTGCGCCGAAGCGGCATCGACCGAGACCTGGCCATCATTATCGACAAGGCCCTCGACTCCGATCCCCAGCGCCGCTACGCCAACGCCGCGACCCTCGCAGCCGATCTCAAGGCGTTCAAGTCCGGCGCGCGCATCGCCGCCCGCAGCTACTCCTTGCCAGCGCTGCTGGGCCACTGGACTCGCCAACATCGCACGCTCGCCCTCTCGGTTGCCACCGTGATCGCCCTCGCGATCGTGGGCGGCGTGTTCTACGTGCGGAGCGTCGCCGAGCAGCGTGACCTCGCCGATGCGTCGAAGCAAACTGCCAAACGCGCACAAGCCACCGCCGAAGCGACCCTCAGCCAGTTCACGCTCAAGCACGCCGAACTGCTTCTGATGACCGATCCGTCTGCCGCGATCGACGTGCTCGCCGCATACCCCGACGGCAAGCACGGTCGCGCAGATCAGATACGTGCGGAGGCGGCCGGCCGTGGGATCGCGTTGATGCGAGCCAAGCCCCACACCGAATCAGTCCGATGGGCGATCGGGCGCCCAGATGGCTCGATCATCTCACTGAGTGTGGACGGAACGATTGTGCGAACATCGACCGATCAGACATCGACAGTTCTCGCGAGAGGCGTTTCACCGAGGGGACGTTTCTCGTATTCCCCCGCGCGAGGGCTGTGACCCTTCAGACGTCTGCTTGTGGGACGTGTTCCACGGTTCGAGGATCCCGCTTGCGCCGGCGTTTCGAGAATGGCAACTCGCAGGACTTTCGTTCTCCCCTGATGGATCGAAGCTCGCCTTGCTATCCTACTCAGGGCACGTGCGGATCCTGGACGTATCAGCACCGCAGCAACCGATCGAGCTTCTTCAACTCCACAGAGCTCAAGGCGTCGGCGTCCTTTTTGTCGACAATGACACAGTCGCGGTCGGACTGCAGCAAAGTTTAGCGATCGAACTCATACGCATGAACGGCGAAACCCAGACCTTGGTCATTCACGGAAATTTTGTCTGGGAAACCATTCCGAACGAGCACCGTATCGTGCTCGGAACGGAGTACGGGGACGCAATGTATATCGATAACGCATCATTGCGCGCTCTGAACCGCGTCAGTATCTGCCATGGTGCAGTAACGGGAATCAAGGTTCTGCCTGGCCGCCACACCATTGCTTACGCTTGCAGAGACGGTGACATCGGGACCTGGGACTTGAAAAGCCACAGCACCGTGCAACTCACACACCTGGAGGGACGCGCCGATGCGATCGTGGTAAGCGAGGCAGGCGACTACGTGATTGCGGCTGGTGGCAACGGTGCTTTCGTCGTGTTCGATCTGCTCGCAAACATTGTCACCTCCTATCGAGGGCACGAGTTCCGGCTGACCTCTGTATCAGCACCGACCGCCGACTACCCGTACTTTGTATCGGCCGATCAGCGGGGAGCCCTCCGCGTCTGGCCACTACCGAGCCGCATCGTACGAGCACCGGACAACGTAAAGACATCATTTGCGTCTGCGATCTTCAACGGAACGACCGATGCAACAACTATCGCAACCACTTACGGAGAGGAACTCGTTGAATTCTCGCCTCCAAACAATATTCGGACCGTCTCGCCGCATTTAGCTAGCGCGACGTACCTGGAGTCGGCCGGCAACGGAAATACCTTTGCGACCTATGGATCTAGCGAATCTGTTGAGCTCTGGTCATTCCAGCCGCTAGCTCGACAACGTGTCATTCGTACGGGCCAGGGCGCAGTGTCGCGCGTTGCATTTGTCGGCAAGACCGACGAGTTTGTGACAGCAGGCCGAGATGGCAGACTCATTTACTGGACGGAGCACGGCGAGCAACGACGGACTGTTAAATTTGATTCTCCAATTGTCAATCTGGCTTCAGCGGATTTGTCCCTGCATCTGGTCGTTCATACTGCAGATGGCGGACTCTGGCGTACGGACAGCAGCGGCCACCTGGCTCAGTTGCGAAGCGCGGGTACGCGCGTCGTCAAAATGACGGGCATTCCGAATCCTGATTCGGTAGGGATCGCGTACGCGAACGGTGAGCTCAACATTCTCAATACGAACACATGGCAGCAGGTATCGATACTCCACACTGGACAGGCAGTCCGAGATGTCGCATTCTCGAGTCTTGGGGACACTATCGCCGTGGCCGACAGTGAAGACATCATTCATGTCGGCCATCGAACCGGCACCTCATGGGTCGCCGACAAGGTCATCTGGACCACGTTTGTAGCGCGCGCTGGAAGGCTCGCTCTGACTCCCGATGGTCTCCTTATAGCACTCTGTAGCGATGGGACTATCTGGCTATATTCGTCGATCTTTAAGGCTTGGATTTGCTTGCCGATAGGTGCGGCAGTCCCGAGCAATGTGGTTGTGACCGCAGGTGGTAAATCCGCTGCAGTCATCGACACAGAAGGACGTATCGTTTGGCTCGATCTGGAGCTAGCGCGAAAGTCGTTTGTTAATATAGCAACGAAACGCTTGCCACACTAACTAAAACATCAAAATGAAGAAAACAAGCAACGGCAACAATGATCGCAAATCCGCAAATCAAAAACCTTCCAAATTGCTGCTCAAGAGCGAGACAATGAGGTTGTTGGTTCAAGCTAATCTTTCGTGGGTCGCCGGTGGTGTCGATTCGGGTGACTCGACTGTCTACGATCCGAGTACAGGCGGTGCCTGTGAGATCTTGACCAGGACCGTATAGGCATCACGGGATGAGTGAGCCTAGACGACCCGAGCACACGCAGGCGAGTTCTTCGAACGATGCTCACGATACACGAGGTGTCGGGATGAATAGATGTGATCGCCATCTGCACTCCAAGCATGGGATCATCGTCGCAGCGCTTGTGTTCGGCGTCGCCTGCCACACAGGCCCCACGATAACACCGGTGCGGGACCCCGGCGGATCGCGCCGCGTAGCCAATCTGCACGCGTTTGCGCGGCTGTACGGCGTGATTCGCTGGTTCCACCCGAGCGATGCGGCGGCGTCGATCGACTGGGATCGGTTTGCCATCGAGGGCGCGCGTCGCGCGATCGACGCGTCGAGCGCCGCGGCATTGCGCGCCGCGCTGACCGAGCTCATCCAGCCTATCGCTCCAACCGTACAGTTCGCGACCGCCGGCGAAGCCTTTCCTGAACAGCCCGCGCTGCATCCATCCGATCGTGCGAATCTCGAGGTGGTAGCCTGGGAGCATAGCGGGTACGGAGACAGTGGGGTTAGCGGTGTTTATGCGAGCAAGCGCCGGCACCGCGACCGGAGCGTCCTGGTGCGCGGAGCAGCGTTTGGCGCGCTCTGGCAGGCTGTCGACGCGACGCCGTATCGTGGCGCCAGACTGCGGCTGCGCGGCAAGCTTCGCACGGTGACGCCCGCGCAAGGCCAGCTCTGGATGCGGATCGAGCGTGGCACGTCTACGGGGTTCTTCGATAACATGGGTGATCGTCCGGTGGTCAACCGGAACTGGCAATCGGCAGAGATCGAAGGCGCTGTGGATGCAGACGCCACGCGGATTGTCGTTGGGACTCTAATGGACGGCGGCGGAACGGTCTGGTACGATGACCTCGAGCTTGCAGCGCAGTCCGCAGATGGTAGCTGGACGCCGATCGAGCTCAAAGATTCCGGGTTCGAAGCGGGGAACCCCTTGGCGAGCTGGAACCCTGGCATTGCAAGGCCCTCGGTGACGTCGCTCGATGGTTGGAACGTGACCGTCGATCACGAGCGCCCGGCATCAGGTGCGGTCTCCCTGCGGGTCGAACCCGTGACCCGGGTCGTCAAGGACGAGCTGTTTGCGGACGCGCCGCAACCAGCAGAGACCGTTGATATCGATCTTGGCGAGGGTCTGCGTGCTCGCGTGCCGATCGCCTTGTACTCAAGGGATGGGCACACGATCGGCGACGATCCGGCCGTCGCCAGGCGATCGCAAGCGGGCGCCCCGGCAGCTTCGCCTGTTGGCTTCGACGTGGAGGCTGGAGTTTCCGACGTGATCGTTGCGTGGAACGTGCTCGAGCACTTCTGGCCGTACTGGGATGTCGTCTCGGTCGACTGGATCGCCGAACTCGATGTCGCGCTGCGCGATGCGCTCGACGATCGCAGCATCGAGGATCATGTCGCAACGCTGCAGCACCTCAGCGCCGCCGCGCCCGACGGCCACGCCCGGGTGGGATGTCCCGGCATGCCACGGCGCGCGCAACCGCCATTCACGGTCGAGGTGATCGAGGGGCAGGTTGTCGTCACGGCGAGCGGCGATCCAGCGATCCTACCTGGCGATGTCGTCGTTGCGGTGGATAGCCGTCCAGCCACCGCCCGCCTGGCAGACGACGAGGCGCTCGTCAGCGGCACACCACAACTACGCCAAGCATTGGCGAGTCTGCGGTTCGCCAGCGGGACGAGCGGGTCCAAGGTGACGCTGCGCGTTCGCCGGCGCGATGTCGAGCATGACGTCACAGTCGTGCGAGCCGACCAGGCGATCGAGAAGTCTTTCCATCCTGCGATCGAGCAACTCGATGGCGGCATCTACTACGTTGACCTGACGCGGACGACCATGGCAGCGATCGACGCGGTGATGGAGCGTCTGGCCGCCGCGCCGGGTGTCATATTCGATGTCCGTGGTCGCCCGAACTCCACGCACCCGGTGTTGTCGCATCTGCTCACCCGCGCGGACGACTCCAAGACGTGGGTGGCGATCCCCCATGTCATTCGCCCCGATCATGGTCCGGCATCGATGCCCAGCTGGACGACGAGCGGCTGGGAGTTGCCCGTGCTTCAGCCTCATATCGCCGGCCGTGTTGCATTCCTCACGAGCGCATTCACAGCCAGCTACGGGGAGTCAGTCATGGGGCTGGCAGAGCACTATCACCTGGGGGAAATCGTCGGTAGCGCCACCGCTGGTGCCAACGGCAACTTCGCGCAGATCTCGGAGCCGACGGGTTGTTCCTCGGTGTTCACCGGCTTGCGCGTCACGAAGTCCGATGGTTCGCGCTTTCATCTGATCGGCATACAGCCCACGATCCCCGTGTCGCGTACGGTCGCAGGCGTCGCCGCGGGGCGTGACGAAGTGCTAGAGAAGGCACTCGAGTACGTCCGAGGAACGTCCAGGTAGCCAAGTTGGTTCGCCCGGTCGCCGGTGCCTACAGAGCCGGACGTGCAGCTACTTGCTCACCACCGGCAGCAGGTCGCGACGTTCGCCTCGTTCACCGAGTGGGGGGCGCCGGGGCGCGACGGTGCCTCGCGACGTCCTCCGCTACACGGGCATTGGTGTTGTGATTGCTTCAGGCGACCCCCGCTGTGATAAGTTGACGTTGAACGAACAGGCAACATAGATGAGCGAACCCAGACGACGCGAGCGCACCCTAACGAGTTCTTCGAACGATGCTCGCTATGCGCGAGGGTCCGGCATGACCGGAATGAATAGATGTGATGGCCACCTGCGCTTCAAGCATGGGATCATCGTCGCAGCGCTCGTGTTCGGCGTCGCCTGCCAAACGGGTTCCACGACAACACTGGTGCGGGACGCCGACGGATCGCGTCGCGTAGCCAATTTGCACGCGTTTGCGCGGCTGTACGGCGTGGTTCGCTGGTTCCACCCGAGCGACGCGGCGGCGTCGATCGACTGGGATCGGTTTGCTATCGAGGGTGCGCGTCGCGCGATCGACGCATCGAGCGCGGCGGCATTGCGCGCCGCGCTCACCGAGCTCATTCAGCCTATCGCTCCAACCGTACATCTCGCGACCGTCGGGGAGGCCTTCCCTGAACAGCCCGCGCTGCATCCATCCGATGGAGCGAATCTCGAGGTGGTAGCCTGGGAGCATAGCGGGTACGGCGACAGCGGGGTGAGCAGTGATTATGCGAGCAAGCGCCGGCACCGCGACCAGCGCGTCCCCGTGGACGGAGCAGCGTTTGGCGCGCTCTGGCAGGCTGTCGATGCGACGCCGTATCGTGGCGCCAGGCTGCGGCTGCGCGGCAAGCTTCGCACAGTGACGCCGGGGCACGGCCAGCTCTGGATGCGCATCGAGCGGGGTACGTCTACGGGGTTCTCCGATACCATGGGTGATCGTCCGGTGGTCAGCGGGAACTGGCAATTTGCGGAGATCGAAGGCGCCGTGGATGCAGATGCCACGCGGATTATCGTGGGGACTCTGATGGCCGGCGGCGGCAAGGTCTGGTACGATGACCTCGAGCTTGCAGCGGAGTCGCCAGACGGTAGCTGGACGCCGATCGAGCTCAAAGATCCCGGGTTCGAAGCGGGAAACCCCTTGGTGAGCTGGAACCCTGGCATTGCAAGGCCCTCGGTGACGTCGCTCGATGGTTGGAACGTGACCGTCGATCACGAGAGGCCGGCATCAGGTGCGGTCTCCCTGCGGGTTGAACCCGTGACCCGGGTCGTCAAAGACGAGCTGTTTGCGGACGCGCCGCAACCCGCAGAGACCGTTGATATCGATCTTGGCGAGGGTGTGCGTGCTCGCGTGCCGATCTCATTGTACTCAAGAGACGGGCACACGATCGGTGACGATCCGGCCGCCGCCAGGCGATCGCAAGCGGGCGCCCCGGCAGCTTCGCCTGCGGGCTTCGACGTGGTAGCTGGAGTTTCCGATGTGATCGTTGCGTGGAACGTGCTGGAGCACTTCTGGCCGTACTGGGACGTCGTCTCGGTCGACTGGATCGCCGAACTCGATGTCGCGCTGCGCGATGCGCTCGACGATCGCAGCATGGAGGATCACGTCGCAACGCTGCAGCGCCTCAGCGCCGCCGCGCCCGACGGCCACGCCCGCGTGGGATGTCCCGGCATGCCACGGCGCGCGAAGCCGCCATTTCGGGTAGAGGTGATCGAGGGTGAAGTTGTCGTCACGGCGAGCGCCGATCCAGCGATCGTACGTGGCGATGTCGTCGTTGCGGTAGACAGACGTCCCGCTACCGCGCAGCTGGCAGACGACGAGGCGCTCGCTAGCGGCTCGTCGCAATGGCGGCGATTCGTGGCGAGTGAGCGGTTTGCCACTGGCACGAGCGGGTCCAAAGTGCCTTTGCGCGTTCGTCGGCGTGATGTCGAGGATGATGTCACAGTCGTTCGAGCCGACCAGGCGATCGAGAAGGCTTTTCATCCTGCGATCGAGCAACTCGATGGCGGCATTTACTACGTTGATCTGACGCGGACGACCATGGCAGCGATCGACGCCGTGATGGAGCGTCTGGCCGCCGCGCCCGGTGTCGTATTCGATGTCCGTGGCCACCCGAACTCCACGCACCCGGTGTTGTCGCATCTGCTCACCCGCGCCGACGACTCCAAGACGTGGCTGGCGGTCCCCCATGTCATTCGCCCCGATCACGGTTCGGCGTCGATGCCCAGCTGGACGACGAGCGGCTGGGGGCTGCCCGTGCTTCAGCCTCATATCACCGGCCGCGTTGCATTCCTCACGAGTGCATTCACTGGCAGCTACGGGGAGTCAATCATGGGGCTGGTCGAGCACTATCACCTGGGAGAAATCGTCGGTAGCGCCACCGCGGGTGCCAACGGCAACTTCGCGCAGATCTCCGAGCCGACGGGTTGTTTCTCGGTGTTCACCGGCTTGCGCGTCACCAAATCCGACGGTTCGCGTTTCCACCTGATCGGCATACAGCCCACGATCCCCGTGTCGCGTACGATCGCGGGCGTCGCGGCGGGGCGTGACGAGGTGCTAGAGAAGGCACTCGACTACGTCCGAGGAACGTCCAGGTAGCCAAGTTGGGTCGCCTGGTCGCCGGTGCCTACAAACCCGGACGTGCAGCTACTTGCTCACCACCGGCAGCAGGTCGCGAGGCTCGCCTCGTTCACCGAGAGGGGGCGCCGGGGCGCGACGCTCGGTCCCTTCTACACAGGCATTCTGTTCGAGTTACTGGCACGACCTGGCACGACGACAAGGCCGGGTGCGCTGGCCTCCGCGCAAGGATAACTTGATCGTCACAGCCGCACACGGCGAGGGTTCTCGTCGCGAAGTGGTCCGGCCAGCGATCAGGTTATGCGTGCACGGCTCAATCAGCGTGTTCGCGCGGCCAAGTCGGGAATTCCGATGATGTGCGCGTATCGAGACAAGCGGGTGAGCGCACGGGCATCGCGCAAGCGGAAACGAGTTGGGTGCAGCTCTTTCATGACGGCGCCCGTCGGCTACGGTTCCGATCACTTGACCAGCGTGAGGTGCGGTCGCGTGGGCAACAGCGGGTTGGGGACCTTGGCGTCCGCGTAGCGTGATTGATGGGTGCGCTCAT
>Ga0302286_10002991_pt1 | contig 11543 bp, 4 predicted proteins | sample III_Fen_E2_3_FD_198765 | JGI IMG/M metagenome (GOLD analysis project Ga0302286, IMG submission 198765) | Peat permafrost microbial communities from Stordalen Mire near Abisko, Sweden - III_Fen_E2_3 | ecosystem: Environmental > Terrestrial > Soil > Wetlands > Permafrost | place: Sweden: Abisko...
TGTGCGGCAAAATCTGATAATTCAGTTGAATGATTCCACCCTGTTCGAGCGGAAAATTGGTATGCCAGTGATTATTCAACGCCCAGGAGAAAATCGTTTGCGATTTTGGAAGTGTTTTCAGCCAATTCTCCGGTTCACGGGCTCCTCCCAAAATGTTGGCGGTCATGTTGCCCAACTCAATCAGTGGCGATTCAATGGTAGTCCATGTAACTCCATAGTCGTTGTTCGAAACGTCGATCCAGCGTTGAGCAGCCAGCCAGTTGCGGTTTCCTCCCGGTAGCTGATCGTATTCCGGAATCATTACGCCCATTGGAATGTCCATGCGGGTAGTTCCATCGGGAATATTGAACGCAAATCCGAAATGAACACCTTCTTTTTCCTGAGTGCTGATTTTATCGAGGATATTGGTCATTTCTACCCAAGGCTGTCCCTGAATCAGCTTGATTTCGCTTTGCAGAGAGTTACAACCTTCGGCTTTTGAAGTTACCAGCAAGGTATTTACCAGCGGTCCTTTTTCTTTTACGGTGATCTTTGCATTTAATGGAGCAGCAGCTTTTGAGGCACTGTCGGCTCCATGCAAATAGCGGTAACTGTTTACCAAATAAGGCGATTTTTGATTGACAAACTCGTGTCCGCTCAAATCTTTCAGGCTTTTGATTGCTCCGGAAGCTGGGTCAATAGACACCGAAATCAGATCATTGGATACCGTGTTCCCGGATACTTTTCCTTTTCCGGAACCTGATGCATTTCCTTTACTGATATGGTAAAGCGATGAACCAAAGGCAGGTACGTCGCTGGCCATAAATACCAGTTCTCCGGTGCTAAGCCGTTGTGAAGTAACTGTTTTGCCTTTTTCATCAGTTACGCGGTCGCCGGCTTTGCTTTGTTCGGCACTGAGGGTAACTAAAGAAGAACGTTTCCACGATAGCGTGTTCAGTACTGCAAAGGTGTTTGTTCCTTGTTTTTCAATGGGCTGAAGGGTTTTCTTCAGCAAATCGATGCTGGTTTTAGCTGCATTTTCGAAATACGAAGCCTTGGTTGCTTCAACTTCTTTGGCCAACGGAACTTTGGGGTCTTTGTATCCCCAGGTATGTTCGGCACCTAGTAGCACATAGTGCCACGAATCGTAAAAATCGTTCACTGGTGCTTTTTGATTTTGATAAAGCATTGGCCACAAGGTTTCGGTTTGTACCAGTCGTTCCTTGGCATGGCGGTTGAGTCCAACCCGTTTGGCATCGCTTCCCAGCCCATCAGTCCAGTATTCAGTGTAGTCGCCTTTTATTTCAGGAATGATGGATGCGAATTTTTCTTCGTAAGCTTTTAAAACTTCGTCGGAACCGGAGATAATCAGTTTTGGATAAGCATATTTTTCATTCCATAGACGAACGGCTTCCGGTAGATCGGCATCAATCAGACAGTTGTCGGCCATGGCCCAGGTCATTGAAAAAATGTCGTAAGGAGAATTGGCTGCTTCCAGTTTGGCAGTTTCATCAAAAATGAACGGATCGATAAAAGAGGCCGTTGGATCAGCAGTGCTTAGGCGATCGAGTGCCGGATCATAGGTCTGAATCTTCTTGATTCCATAGATTCTTTTGCCTTTTAGCTGATAGGCATATCCGTAAGGGCAACCTTGAAGGAACAAAATTTTTGATTTTCCATCAGGAGCTACCCAATAAAATGGTTTATGCTCCCAGGCTTGCCGGATGGTTCCAATGCGATCGTAGTGATTAGGGTAGCAGAAAAATGCTTTGATGCCGTTTTGAACGGCGGCCGGAACGACACCCCAGCCTGCGCCGGGAATGTCGAACTGGACCATCGTTTTAACCGGGACACCAATTTCTTTAGATATTTGGTTTGAATACTTAAACAGTTGCAATAATTCTTCGTCGGAACAAGCGCTGGTGTTGGTATTGGCGTAGTTGCCATCCAGACGAATCCATCCTTTGCGGACAGCTTCAAACAGGGCAGCTTTCTTTTCCGGAGTAGCTTGTTTCAGGTAGCTTTCTACCACCCAGCCAGCTTCGGTGTTCCATACAAAACGGGAACCTTCAGGATTATTCATCGTTTTTTTAGCCATGTCGATAGCTACATCAATGTTGCGAACATGTATTTTTTCAACGATTTCCTGTTTATCGGTATAACCAATATCGACATGCGAATGCGGATAAATGTAAACCGTCCAGTGACGTTTGGCCGGAACAATTGCAGATGTATTAAGTTCCAGTCCGTTGGATATTACCTTTATCCGTGCCTGACAATCTTTTTTCTCACCGCATCCGGCTGGTAACAAAACGGGGATTTGTTCGATTCCGTTTGGATCTTCGATGGAAGTCGTTTCTTTTTGTCCATCGCATTCCAGCACAACGGTTGCTTTTCCATAGAGTTTGGAACCTTTTAGCAGCACGGTTATTTCGCGTCCGGCCGAATGATCAGCACGATACTTGTACCAGGGGCGAACGGTACATTCAATTCCGGAAGGAAATGGATGGGTTTCTGCTGCTTGTACCGGTTTGTTTTTGGCAATTGCCTGAGTTCCGAAGAAGAGGCAAAAGGCAAGTAAAAATCCGAATAGTAGTCTGTTTTTCACTAGTGTTTTTTTCATGTTGTGTCAATTATTTGATCTGATTCCGCAGTCCGTTAAGTCCCTCATTCGGGGGATTTATGGGCTATTTTATTCTACTTTATAGGTTTCGATTGAGAATTTTCCAATGTGCAGATTCCCTGCGTCTTTACCAGTTTTTAGCTTCTGAGGATCTTCTTCGATGATGTTGGTCTTTGAAATCGTTGAGATGCCTTTGAACCAGTCTAGTTTAACTTCGGTGTCTTTTCCTTCAATGTCGAAAGCGCGGAGGATGACCGAATTGTTGTCGTCGCATTTTTTGATAGTCGAGATGACAATGTTTCGTTGGTCAACGCTGGCAAAAGAGAACAGTTCCGGTAATTTTCCTTTGGTTTGCTGACGGGCAATCACCTGGGCAACCATCGGATTATTCTGTTGTTCGCCTTGCTGACGGCCATCTTTCCAGTTGCCGATGTAGGAAGCGAAATTGTAGCTGAAATGGTGGTCGCCACGTTGCAGATACCAGTTGGAATCCGGTTTGCGGTTGCAACTGCGTCGGGTCGACATCAGCAGTGGTTGTAATATCGGGTATGAAACCGGATTGCTGGTTGGGTCGATGTAATCGAATACGGCCACATCTGTAGCAATAGTAACCGAAGCGTTTCCTTCGGTGGCACTAAACCAGTCCTGTACTTCGCGTGGGTGAATGTCGGCACATGGAGTGCTGTAAATTTGTTCCGGTTTCGAGAATCCCGGAATTCGTTTCATTTCAGTTTTTCCAACTTCCACAACGCCCATCGGAACCTGATAAGCGACTTGTGCATTTTCCATCCGAAGCGGGAAGGCTACTCGAAATTCGCGGGCGCGGAACCCGTCGAAACCCAATAAATCAACTTCAAAATCGATGCGTTTGCTAAGGTTATAAACGATAAGCTGTTGCCGAACGGTGCAATGTGTCCAGGGATGAACGGCTTCCAACACTGTGCGAACGGCTCCTTGTTCAATCAGTTGCCAGTCGGGTGCATACTGACTCATTTTTTCGAATCCGCCCATGGTTGGCATCTGAACGTCGGTAAATTCACCGGCACCAGTTCCAATCGATTCCATCGAAAATACTTCTCCACAAAGGAATTTGTCGCTTTGTATCAGCTCTTTTTGCAGTGATTTGTCGATGATCGATTCAACACCACCTTTGCCCAATCGGATCTTGTAAAAGCCATTGTTGAGGGTTTTTCCGTCGAAATCCAGCCGGTTTCGATCCGATTCGCCCCATTCTCCCGGAATAAAATAGAAGGTTTTGTATCCAATGGAAGGAACTTTATCGGCTACAAAAACAATTTTTACTTCGGAAGTTGAGCCATTATCGTCGGTTTTGATGTATTGAAAGTCTATTTTTTTGCCCGTTTCGTCCACCAGTTTGAATTGATTGGAATAGATCCCTTCGGTGTTGATTAATACCTGTACCGGATCGGTACGTTCCCAGGAAACGGGGTTGAATACCACGATGGGAAAGCCTTTTTCGTTTTTGAAATCAATCATTTTGGCAATCTCGCGGGTTTTTACCCGAAGAATAGAATCGGAAACTGCGTAGGCTGTTTCGAATTTCGATTTAAAGAGCGTATCGGTAATAAATCCCCAGTTTCCGCCCCAGCCGTGGTCGGGATAGATGCCGGCAGCCCACGCTTTGTCGAGCTGTTTTTGCGGGTAAAGACTCATGTTGTTGTTGAGCAGGGCATGAATGGTCGAGAATTTTTCGGCGGCAGTTAATGTTTTTCCGGCTTTACGACCGGCTTTTAATGCCTTTTCGTGGTTTGGCCCGTGAATGTAGAGCCACACATTTGGGCGTTCGCCAATCAGGGTGTCGATGTGTCCGCCTCCGTTGGTCAACAATTCAAGAGCTTTTGCTCCGGTTGAATATTCAATTTGAGGAAGTCCGGTTTGAGCTTTGTTTTTATTCCATTCGCTGAAATAAGCATCGTAAGCCGGTGGTTCCGAAAAATCGCAGGAATGAATGTATATAAAATTGGGCGACAATTTTTTGGTATCGAAATAAGCATTGTATTTACCCAGCATTTGTTTCAATGCATCGGTTCTGGCGGGTTCCGTTTCAGCTTCACGAACGGGTCGTCCGGAATCGTCGTATTGCCCCGGAGTCCAGCAGGTGATGGAACTTCCGTCGGGACTAAACCAGCGGTAAATGCCAGGGGTAAAGCGACTAAACTGAAGGTATTTGACTCCGGCTTTAGCCATCATTTGTGGACGCTGGAAAGTTCGTGCCGGAACATCTTCATCCCAGGCACAGGTGAACTGAGCTCCCGGAATTAATTTTTGAATGCGTTTTTTACCAACATACATTTCCCGAATCAAGGCTTCGCCGTCGTACATGGCTTCGTAAGGCTGATTGTAGTTGGCGCCCCATTCCAGACGGCCTTCACGGGTATATTTGGCGATTTCTTCCAATCGTTCCGGATGCCGTTCCAGATATTCATACAGGTTCATGGCATTTTCAACCGAGAAGCAAAAATTCGGACTCTTTTTGAGCAGGTCGAGTGCCGGGGTGATCATCTTTTCATCACGGAATTCGATACATTTTGCAGGCCGGTCCATGTAGGCAATATCCTGATGAGAGGAAGGCACAACCAGTAATTTCCCGTCTTTGAAATAAGAAAAGTTTGGTTTTGCCGTTTGTCCGGAAGCTACTCCTACACCAAGGATAAGAAGGGCTGGTAAAATCAGTTTTTTCATTAGATATCGAATGTTTCGTTTTGTATTTTCAGAGTGTCCATGAATAATGAGCTGATATTAGTTGCCTTTAACCCGTTAGCTTTAGCTGACGGCAAAGGATAGGTTTCACGCTGATTCAAAATATGCTGTTCTGTGGTCAGTAGGCTGACTCTCATGTCATTTATTTTATCATTATTTTTTTGCTTTTACTGGAATCCTGACTTATCGGTGCTAGTCAGGGCTTCACTTAAAGTGAAACCCTGACTCTGAGATATCGGTTTAGTATTCACATTCAAATTGATATTTCCCTTGTTTTACCGTTAGCAGTATCCATTTCCCGGTTTCATCCTGAATTTGTTTTCCTGAAACAGATTTTTCATTCATGCGGATGGTTTCTGCTTTTTCTGATGGCAACCAGACTTGTGCTGACGTATTTGCCGGTACTTCAAGTTTTAGTGAAAAATGATTTCCTGTCGATTTTTCCCAGGCTGCCGAAATGTTTCCGGTTACAGTTGAAACGGTTCCTTTAGCCCATAGCAAATCGCCGGTTTGTGGTTTTACCCGGAAGGTTTTCCAGCCATAATCTATTGGTTCGATGCCCAGGACTTTTTGAGAAAGCAAGGCAGTTGGACCTGAACACCAGGCGTGCGAAGTTGATCCCCATTTGGTATTCCAGGCTTCGTGCCAGGCCCCGGTGAAAAAATCGAGCTTGGTTTGTTCGCCCCAGTATTTACGCATGTAATCGAGTGCCCATTGCGTGTTTCCTTCGCTCATCATGGAATAAAGAACCCAGTAAGCTAACGATTGTTCGCTGCCTTTGCCGCGTTTCAGTATTTGCTGAATGACATCAGCTTTCTGGTTGCTTTCAGGGACTCCATACAGCAACGCGTAAACCTGTGATTGCTGTCCGATGTGGGTACTTTCGTAGCTGTCTAGGTAGGCACGATCTTTTTCAGACCAAAGCCACTTGTTGATGTTCCCTTTGAGTTGTCCGGCCTGTTCTTTCCATAGCTTGGCCTGATTGGGGTCTTTGGCAAAGTCGGTGGCAATGCTTGCAGCTGCATTCAATGCTCCATAATACAGGCAGTTGAGTCCGGTAATAACCTTTTTCTGATCCATGGGGTAGGTGTCCGGATGATCCAGAACAATCCATCCCGGCATTTCGGAGAGCAAGCCTAATTTTGGATCAACAAACGGGCGGAAATACTCCAGCAGTTTTTTCAAATTTGGATACAGACTCTGAATCAGTTCATCATTTCCGTAGTACATGAAATATTCGTGCATCATCAGTATCCATTCCAACTGATAATCGGGGATGTAACCCGATCTTCCGGGTTCCATATAATGGTCGGTGGGGTAGCGGGCGCGGATAGCTCCATCGTTACGCCAACGCTGCGATTCGGCACCACAAAGTATGTTGTAAGCGGTCAGAAAACGCGAACTTTTACCAAAACAGTAATTCCCGAAAACCATCATAAATCGTGAGTCGCCGGCAATGTACTGGGTGTGTTCGCGCCACGGATCAACGTAGGTGTCCATCGAGTTGAGCAGCATGGTGTGTTTACCAATCTGCCAGAATTCGGTAAGTTGTTTATCGGAACATTCGAAGGTGCTTTCTTCTTCGTAGGTGAAATGGGCAAATTCAGCACAAACATCCTGAATCTGAACGTCAGCATGGACTTCAATGGAGAAATACCGGAAGCCCGACCAGGTGTATGGCCTCCAGGTTTGAATGCCTTTTTTTGTTGTGTATTTTTCGGAATGATCGGTATCGGCGCGGATCAGGGCAACTTTGTTGGTATCCAACCGTTCGGAAGTGCCGATTTCGAATTGAATTCCTTCTTTGGCATCGATGGTGAATTGCGGATAACCGGCTATTTCAGTACCAAAATCGTAAACGATCCTGTTGTTGACTTTCCATTTTCGGTAAGGCTTCACCATTTTTCGGGTAAGCTGGGGACGTTCGGTTACTACCAAATGGTTGAATGGAGCAACTGGCGGAACTCCGATTGCTTTGGCGTTTTCCCAGGCCGAATCATTAAATCCAACGTTTTTCCAACCCTCGGGCATCAGCCGTGCATCAAATTCTTCGATAAAACCAATCAGGTGGGCTTTGGGGTTGCGTAACTTCGACTGGGAATTCCATGCTTTAGCCTGAGTCACTTTCCAGGTATTGTCGCTCAGTATATTCGTTGTGGTTTTATCTGCAAAATCCAGTTTGCCCTGAAAGAAAAAACCTCCGCGGGCATTAATCTGGTGGTGCATTCCAAGTCCGAAGTTGCACACGACAGCCGAAATGCAGTTTTCGCCTTTTTGAAGGTACGAGGAAATGTCGAAATAATCGTAGCATTGAAATTCCGGGTCGCAGTTCATGGGGCAGCGTTCGAGTAATTTACCGTTGATATACACATCGGCAGAAGCAAATGCTGAAATATAGGCTTTTGCCTGAGTTGGCTTACTTTTCAGGGTAAACGATTTACGAACCAGCAGATAATAGTTTTGCGGGTTTTCTGCTCCTGAATCCCAGATCCAGTTAGCCAAAGGTTTTGTTCCGTTGAGGGTTGAAGAAGCCTTGGAAATGTTCATGTGTTTTCCCCAATGATCAGCCGGTTCGGGCGTTTGTGCGGTCAGATTAAAACTGATGGCCAAGCCGATTAAAAGAGCCAGAAGCCGTCCACGAACTCCTTTGCAAAGAGGGGAAATAAACGAGTTTGTCTCAAGCATGGAACTCTTTGCGCAAATCGTCACCCCGAATTTATTTCGGGGTCTGATGTGCAGTGCGTTGGGATCCTGAAACAAGTTCAGGATGACTGGACTAATATATTTTGAGTTCGCTATCAAAGGATACATTCTGTTATGATTTGAAATATGTTGGCCTTTCGTGCCGTTTTTGTCTTCGATATAATTCATCTGTAATACTTTACCTTTTTACTTTTTACTTTTTTTTTACTTTTGCCTTAATCTCACCATTACTCCCCTTTTTCCTGCCGGAACATTCAGCTCGTAATATCCTTTCCCGGAAACGATTTTTATTGGCGTTTCCTTTTCCGAATCGGGACTTAACACGGATGCACTTACCAGATTCCCAATTTCAGCAGAACGGGCAATTTTTACTTTTACCGGATTTTCAGTGGTGGCAAAAACAACCGGCATCACTAAACCTTCGGGAATCTTAAACAGGTTCGCTTTGGCTGCATTGTTTTCAACCTGAAGAACATGCGATTCGAGTACCCATTTTTTCCCACGCAGTAAATTCAAAAGAGGTCCGTATTGCAGGTAATAGGAATCGGTGGTAGGGTCGGGAACAATGGTGTGGTCGTTTCCGGTAACCGGTGCTGTCGGAAAAACGCCCATGTACAGCAAGGTTTGGAAATACTTATCCGGATTGGATCCCAGTGTTTTAGTTGAGGCAGTCCAGGTTACCATGGGTTTACGCAGTGCAAGAAACGCCGTGTTGTTGAGCGAAGTTCCCAAATGCCCGGCTTCGTCGTAAAAACCGTCGATGTCTTTCATCATATCGATGCGGTGATTGTGGTCGTTGACATAAACCACTCTTCCGGCCTGATGAAATTTTTCCGACACTTTTTCGAGCGTTTCTTTCCAACTGTTGACTAGCGAACGTGCCGGTTGATCGTGCCAGAAGGTATAACCGTCGTCGCTTCGTGTGTTGAATGCACGGGTGTGATCGGTACGGTCGATACAAATTCCGGAAGAAAATTTCATGTGTCGGATCAGCTGTTCAGCCTGAGCGATCAGGAATTTCTGATAACCGGGTGTTCCCGGATCAACAATCACGGCATCGCCCCAGGTGAATAGTGGATTTCCTCCCAGAAATGGGTAGCCTTTCCAGTTGGTCATTAGCAAGGCATCGCTTAAATTTTCCTGAATGAAAGCTTTGGGGTTTCTCCAGAGTTCGTCTTTGGATAAGTTTTTAGAATCGGGTGCATCAATTCCGCGTAATTCGTATCCTATTTCGGTCATGTTAAAATAGTCGAGTACATAGAAGCCCATCGAACGCATTTGTTCACCATATTTATTGAGCTGATCAACCGATGTCTGTTCGCTTTTGCCGTTCCAGTTACCATCGGAACCCGCATTAAATTTGGTCCATTTTTCGGTATCACTTTTCACCGGAGGAATGAACAGCCCCATGTAGGGGAAGTCAAAACTGGCTTTCCAGTTGAGGCGATAGCCCATTTTCTGAAAGCGGGCAGCTTCCAGTGGTCCTTCGTATGACGAGTAAGAACCACAACCGGCAATCTCGTCGGCCAAAGGCAGTGCCGGGTTAAAATACTCGGGATAGGTATTGGTTATCCATTGAAGACCACCACGCCAATCGGCCGGGTGTGCGACCAGGTCGGCTGAGAATTTAACAATCCGGTCGCTGCTGATGCGGTTATACTGGCGCGAAAATTTGAAGTCACCAAAGTTGGTCATATCCAGATTTTCGAACAATATCCGGTCTTTTGGCGAGCAAATAACTGACAGAGCTATGTCTTTCCCCGGATCGGAAACTGTAATCATGGGAATCGACATGGTATTGCCATCGTAGGCTACATAACCGCGGTTTCCTTCCGGATAGTCGGGCATTCCGAAGTTAAATGTCTGGTTGTAGAACGGAACAGAAACCAATGGATCCTGCCATTCAAATTCACGATCCCATTCGGCTTTAATGGCTTTGCCATCCGGATTTCCCCAGGGGAGCCATATTTTGGTTGTTTCGGTTTTTGGCCAATAAAACGCGCTGTTGATTGGGCTGGTCCAGGGAGTACTGTTTCCTTTAATCTCAAGTTCCCATCTGATGCTGTTTTCGGTAGGGTAGTAGCGTTCGGTAACGTTGCACTTTTCGTTCGCCAGTTCTTTTTCGAGCGAATAGCTGAATTCAATTCCGCCGTCGCCCAGTTTTTTCGCTGAAACGTCAGTTGTTCTTTTGCAAAGAGCCAGTTCTGTGTGGCCTTCCAGTGCATAAAACAATTTATTTTTTCCGAGTTTTACTCCGGTAATTTGTCCATCGTCCGACAAGCTAAGTTCAATGGATTTGGATTTCACCTCGTATTTTGCCGGTAATGCTGGAGGTGCTTGCTTTTCGGTTGCCCGGGTTAGTATTGGATTGACCCAGTCAGCATGTCCGTGGCGCATTTTTTCGCCTGAATGTTGAACTACCAGTTTAAGAATGTCAATACCTTGAATATTGAGGTCGATGTTCATCGCCTGACTTTCGTTGGTCAGTTTTCCACTGTCGAACAGCTTCTTTCCATCACCAAAAACCTGAAAACAAAGTCCGGTTTTTTCGTTATAGGTTTTTATTTCGTTATCGAGTCCAATTGTAGCCGTGAACTTCTGAAAATTCCGATCCAACTCGTAGGTGATCTCGCTATTAGCCTGAACGCCCAGCCCGTTTGCATAGCCAGTCCCGTTGATGTTCAGTTGATTTCCACCAAAACTTTTGTTGGTTTTTAGTTCACCTGAATTGGGTTTCACCGCCGCCGGATTGAGTGTTTCCAGCCGAACCTGTTCCGGATTTTGAGCCAGAACAAGCTGTGAAATAAAAAGGAATATAAGTAGTAATCGGTTCATGTTTTTAGAATTCATGTAAGGTTTCGATCATGGCAACCAGGTTTTCTGCTGGAACATCGGGCATGATGTTGTGAATGGTATTGAACACATAACCTCCGTCTTTGCCAAAAATTTCGAGGTTCTGTTTCACGTGATCTTTCACTTGTTGTGGTGTTGCCCGGTTCAGGATACTTTGGGTATTAACGCCACCTCCCCAAAACGTCAGGTCTTTGCCAAATTCGCGTTTCAGATCAGCCGGGTTCATTTTGATCGCATTGATTTGTACCGGATTAAGTATTTCAAAACCTGCTTCAATCAGGTGAGGAATCAGTTCGAAAATGCCACCGCACGAATGGAGCATGGTATGTGCCGATGAATGTTTTTTCACGAAGTCGCACATCAGTTGGTGGCGCGGCTTGAAAAATTCACAATAGGTTTCGGTGTCGAACAGCGGACCAGTATTGGTTCCCAAGTCGTCGCCAAATTTGATGATGTCAACCACATCGCCAACAGCTTCACAGACGTTGGCTAAAAATTCCAGATGGTTTTCCAGAAGCGCATCAAGCAACCGATGTACATTTTCCGGTTCCATGTAGAGATCCATCAGAAAATTATCGATCCGGCGAAGGAAAGTTCCCCATTCAAAGAGGTTGCAGCCTACTCCGATTAAAAGTGCGCGATCGGTATTGGCGCGGGCTTCCAG
>Ga0302286_10002993_pt1 | contig 11540 bp, 10 predicted proteins | sample III_Fen_E2_3_FD_198765 | JGI IMG/M metagenome (GOLD analysis project Ga0302286, IMG submission 198765) | Peat permafrost microbial communities from Stordalen Mire near Abisko, Sweden - III_Fen_E2_3 | ecosystem: Environmental > Terrestrial > Soil > Wetlands > Permafrost | place: Sweden: Abisko...
CAATTTGAATGCATATTCGTAGGCCCGTTTTGCCTTGGATGGACGAAAGAAAGTGTAAGCTATTCTGTTGATTAAATGAGGCTTCTTATATCGTTTTACGATTATATCATATCCTTCTACGGAATAATGCCGGAGTTGGTTGCGGGCGATATATACCAGTTCTCCTTCCTGTTCAAAAAGGACTGGTATTTCAGAAATAAATTTAGTTAAGACCGCATAGGCGGGATTGATTACAATTTTCATATCTCAAAAAGTACATTTTCAATGCGGTTAATAATTTGCTCCGGGGTGATTTGATACAAACAGGCATAATCTTTTCTGTAACAAGGTATTTGTCCGTAAATGGAGCAAGGCCTGCAAGATAAATCAACCTGAATAGCATGTTCCAGAGATTGATTCCATCCCATAAACCCGGCATACGGGTGGGTGGCACCCCAAAGTGAAATGACCGGCGTATTTACCAGGGAAGCCAGATGCATATTGGCAGAATCCATGGAATACATGAGGTCCAATTGGCTCATTAAGTCCAACTCCTGACTCAAGTTCAACTTGCCTACCATGGATGTGATAGTTGGATATGTCTCACACCAACCGTTTATTATGTTCTTTTCTTCCTCCCCTCCACCGAAAATAAATACCTTTATCCTCGAATCTCCGGCAAGATGTGCAATGACTTTTTCCTGCAATTCGAGCGGATAGATTTTACCTTTGTGTTTAGCAAAAGGAGCTATACCCAACCATTTAAAGTCTCCTTTTTTACCAGCTTGTAAAACCTGTGCTGACAAATTGTTTTTTTTACTCTCTAAAACAGAAGTGAAACTCAATTTAAACTTAAATCCTAATTTCTCGAGAACTTCATAATAACGGTTGAAGCCTGATTTTAATGCAGTAAATACTTTGTGATTCTTTTGTGTCAGCCGCTTCTTTTCTCTCCGGCCTTTGTCAATGGATGCTGTCGGAATACCGTCCAGCATAAATCGGATCCTAAGATATTGGGAACGTAATACTGAATGGAAATCAGCCACGTAACTGTACTTCTCAACTTCTAATTCTTTGTATAATAAATTCAAACCGGAAATCCCTTTGTATTTCCCTTTTAAATCAACGCCCAGAAAATGTACATTAGAGGGTAATTCCTGAAATAATGGTCGAAAGGTGCTTCGGCTCAACACGGTGATTTCATGCATGGGGAATTCCTGTGCCAGTGAATAAATCACCGGTATAGTCATTGCTACATCCCCCAGGGCTGAAAACCGTATGATAAGAATTTTTGACATTACTTGCTTTTTGCGTACAGCACAGGATTCAATGCAGGATCATTATACATCTTCATTTGCTTGTATACTTTCATTCTTTTTTCCCCTTTCGCAATATCCTCAATCAATTGATGGATGGAAGTAGACAAGTCTTCTTTTTGTTCCAATAAGACATTTACCTTAACCTGGCATTGGGCACTATGTTCGGCAGAAGAATCCTTTCTGTTCACTTCCTGTTGCATATGATATATTTTCAGGTGCAGTATCGACAGGCGGTCAAGGGCCCAGGCAGGACTCTCAGTGTTCAGGATGGCATTGGCATGGACTGTAACGGCCTTGTATTGGTCTAAAAAGTAGCTGTCAATCAATTCCACCAAATCCGTCCTATCCTGGTTGGATTTGTCAATTCTACGCTTCAGGGCAAGTGCCTCTACCGGGTCAATGGCCGGGTTGCGGATTATATCTTCCAGATGCCATTGTACGGTATCAATCCAGTTTTTCAGATACAGGTAGTATTCAATGGATTTGAATTCATACGGATTCTGTATGGGGGTATCGACATTATCCGTTTTGTGGTAAGCCAGTACGGATTCGTTGAAAATTTGGTTGCTTAATTGGATAAAAGTCATATGTTTTTTGGATTATAAGATAAATGGTTCTCTGTTTTTTTAGTTGTTGCTGAGTGCCTCAATAAGTTTTTTCCAATAGTACTTCATCGGCTGCGTTTGTTTTATGTGTTTCCAGGGATACATGCTTTGTTGAATATGCACAACCTTTGTCGAAGTCAGCAGATAATTCTCAAATCCCAGTTCAATTGATTTATGGGATAAGAATTTATTATACCAGGTGTTTTCTGTATTTAAGGTATCAAAATTGTACGAATTTAAAAATGGCTGGGTCAACAGGGTACAGCAAAAACTGAGTTTTTTGCGGGTATTTATACTCCCGGAGAGGAATCTCTTGGCAAACACATACGGATAATTGACTTTCCCCTGAATATCCGTGGTTATGGCAGCTATGATTCCTGCTTTTCCCAGGGTGGAAATGCTGTCGTACATGTATTGAATTGTGTCTTTTTCAACCATGACATCCGATTCAATAATCATTAAATGAGCATGCTCGAAATTGGCACTATGTTGTGCATTTTGTAAAATCTGTAAATAGTTTGGGGAAGGATGCAAGGTAATCTGTTTCAAATTGATCAGATTAAATCCTAATTCCGCAGATTTCTGTTCAAGTATGGAAGTATTGGCATCGGTGCTAAAATCATTGTAAACTGTGTAGCTGAAATCAATTGTAATCTCCGAATCCATTATACTGGCTATGGTTCGAAGGGTAGTTTCCATCGAATCCTTCACCGGAGTTATGATATGAAGTTTGTTCATTCTATTTCTTATTTGAAAAAGCGATTGATAACAGGTATGTTGCGTAACGGGAAATCACGTTTTATCAATAATGTAAGGAAAGCCACCATTAATACGGATTTGAGCATCACATTTACAACTGTATAGGGCGTTTTTATAAACAGGCTGATCACATAAAATACCAGAGTCACAACGGTATAAAGTCCTATGGTTTTCAGATCATACTTTATAGGCATATGTTTCTGCCCAAAGTAATAGGATACCACCATGATGACAAAGTAACAGCTAAATGCGGCCCATGCACAGCCCATATAGCTGTATCTGGGAACGAGAAGAATATTCAATACTACAATGATAATAGTACCTAATACAGAGAACCAGGCACCATACATCGTCTTATCTGTTAACTTGTACCAGAGTGACAGGTTGAAGAATATACCCTGGAAGATAAATGAGAACAAGACTATCGGTACTACTTTCAGCCCAACCCAATAGTTGTGTTGGATGACGTATTTGAAAATATCCATGTAAAGCACCATTCCTAAGAAAATAAACAATGCAAACAGGATGTAGAACTTCATGGCATCAGCATAAGACTCCAGGCTGTTCTTGTCTTTTTTCTGTGCGAAGATAAACGGCTCGTACGAATAGCGGAAAGCCTGTGTAAACATCAGCATTACTAAGGCTATTTTCGAAGTGGCACCGTAAATCCCCAATTCGGCTGCTCCTGTTGTTCCGGGAATCAGCATCTTGAAAAGTATTTTATCCAGTGTCTGGTTCATGGTGCCTGCGATACCCAATACAACCAATGGCAAGGAGTATTTGAGCATCTTTTTAAGCAATTCTTTGTCAAACTCAAATTTTACCACAAATACTTCAAACAATAACGCGATAGTAACGGATGCTGTTGAGAATATATTTGCAATAAACACATACCCGACTCCGTAATTTGGATTATAGAACCAACTGATCAGACCGGGTGCTTTGATCATCAACCAAGGGCAAATTACCAGGAAAAAGATATTAAAGAATATATTGATAAATATGGCAAATAAGTTTAAGGCAACAAACTTTACAGGTCGATTTTTAAACCTGAGGTAAACATATGGGATACATCCAAAGGCATCTAAAGCTACTGTGGTTCCCAGCAAGGCAATAAACTCTGAATGATTGGCATATCCCATGGCATTGGCTATCGGATGGGAGAAGAAGATACAAATCAATGCAAAAATGGTGGAAGTAAATCCTACCGCTATCAGGGTGGTGCTGTATACTTTTCCGGCTTCTTCTTTGTTCTTATTGGCAAACCGCAGAAAGCCCGTTTCCATACCGTAGGTAAGCATCACCAGCAACAAGGCAGTCCAGGCATACAGGTTTGTCACAATCCCATAATCGGCAGGACTGGCCAGCACATACGTATACAGAGGTACCATCATCCAGTTCAGAAACTTTCCTAAAATGCTGCTAACTCCATACATGGCAGTTTCCTTTGCCAGCTTTTTCATTTGTTGTGCCATTCTTTTTCTTCTGTAAGGTATGTTGGTTAATCCGGGTTATATAGGTTTAGTCTTGTTTCTTTAAATATATTGAGCTCTAAAACTCTCTACTCTTTATGTCTAAAATGGGCCAATAATTTTTCTACCCACTTCATTTCTGCGCTGGGTTCAAAGTCTTCTGCTTTCAGGTATCCACCATCCAAGAGCAGCTTGATTGCTTCTTCCGCTTGTTCCGAACGTACCTGAAGTTTAACGCCTCCGTTTACGTTAGCATAGTCGCGGTTTAATATCTCATCCTGACCATAACACTCAATCCCAAACGATACCAGATACGATTTCGCCATTTCATATTCTATTGATTGTGTGAAAGTCCTTACGGTTACCAGCTTTTCCATTCTCAATAATATTTATGGTTTATAAAAACTAAATAGGATATCCCTACTTTATTTCTTTTTGTATCGTCCTGAAGTTTATAAATACTTCTGATAAATACTACTTTCTACCTACTTCTTACTTTTTCCCACTACCTACTACCAACTACCATCTACATACTAGAACAACGTTCCCGTTTCTCCCAGTCTCACCCTGCCCAAATGTTTATACGCCAGTTCGGTTACTTCCCTTCCGCGTGGTGTGCGTTTCAGGAAGCCTTCCTTGATCAGGAATGGTTCGTATACTTCTTCCAGTGTTCCCGAGTCTTCTCCCAAGGCGGTAGCAATGGTAGTCAATCCTACAGGTCCACCCTGGAATTTGTCTATTATGGTAATCAGGATTTTATTGTCAATTTCATCCAGGCCGTATTTGTCGATATTCAGTGCTTCGAGGGCATAGATGGCAATTTCGATATCGATGCTGCCATTCCCTTTTACCTGGGCAAAATCTCTCACTCTGCGCAGTAATGCATTGGCAATACGGGGAGTTCCACGACTGCGTCCGCCAATCTCAACAGCTGCCTGGTTTTCAATCTTCACGTTCAGCAGGTCTGCCGAACGTTTAATAATCCCTGTGATAACTTCAAGGTCGTAATACTCAAAGTGGCAGTTTATGCCAAAACGTGCCCTCAACGGTGCCGTAAGCAATCCGCTTCGTGTGGTGGCTCCAATGAGTGTAAACGGGTTTAATTCTAGTTGTATGGAGCGTGCACTGGGTCCCTTATCGATCATGATGTCAATCCGGTAATCCTCCATGGCCGAATACAGGTATTCTTCCACAATCGGGCTCAGGCGGTGGATTTCATCAATAAACAGGACATCGTTTGGTTCCAGGCTGGTAAGCAGACCTGCCAGGTCACCCGGTTTATCGAGTACCGGACCTGATGTGATCTTAAATCCTACATTCAGTTCATTGGCAATGATATTCGAAAGGGTGGTTTTTCCCAATCCCGGAGGTCCGTGCAGCAGTACATGGTCGAGTGACTCGGTACGCATTCGGGCAGCCTGTACAAAGATCTTCAGGTTCTCGACAATCTTATTCTGTCCCTTGAAATCCGAAAATGTCAGTGGCCGTAAAGCGTTCTCAAACTCTTTTTCGCCTGTCCGGTTGTTACGTATGTCAAAATTGGTTTCTTCCATCTGATGTTTGTTTAACTTTTCCAAAGTTTGGAACTTTGGAAAAGTTATAACTGAAGTTTATTATACTATCTCGTGATGTAAAGTGTCTAAATTTAAATAACTTGTTGTTTGTAATGATTTAATAATCAAACAATATATAGTTAATACGACTAAAAAGCGACTAGCGAGTGGCTAAAAATCGACTAAATTTTCAATTGCCAAAAATAACCTCTACTTCATTAAATCAAGTTCTCTTGTCTTTTTTTGACTAACTTTTCCAAAGTCTCAAGCTTTGGAAAAGTTCCAACGATATTTTACTGTTTATGGAACCATTGAAATTCTATTTTTGGAATAAAGTATTTTTAAAAAGCGTCTAAACTAAACAAATTTGCAAAGTTATAACTTGCTATTATCCAATCAATATTTATTTAAAAATAGTGTAAAGCGTCTAAATAAAGTGTCTAAATTAATCTCAAACCTTTTCTCGCCAATCCGGTTGTTACGTATGTCAAAATTGGTTTCTTCCAAATGTTATAGTGTATAACTTTTCCAAAGTTCGCAACTTTGGAAAAGTTGCTACGCGATCAGTTTCTTTATTTCGTCAAACTCTTAAACACCTCTTCCATGCTCCGTTCTATCGGTTTAATCATCAGAATTTTATTATTAGTCCTGACCGCAAAATCAAACAGTGAAGAACTGATATCCGAAGTAGCTATGATGGTGAAACGGGTAGCAGTACTCTTTTTTACATTGGTCACATGCTCCAGGTTTTCGATTATTGCAGGGTCAACTTCAGTTGCAAATTCCACTTCCAGATGGAAACTGTTTTCCTCAAAAGCCTTTAATTTTGATAAGTCGGAGTAATCCGCCACGATATCCCCTTTGTTGATCACGATTACCCGGTTGCAGATGGCTTTGATCTCCTGCATGATGTGCGTGCTGAGCAATACGGTTTTATCTTTCCCGATTTCCCTGATCAGACTCCTGATTTCTTCCAGTTGGTTTGGATCGAGGCCCGTGGTTGGCTCATCCAGTATCAGTACTTTTGGGTTCGGGATCAATGCCTGTGCCAGTCCCACCCGTTGACGGTAACCTTTCGATAGTTGTCCTATCTTTTTTTGAAACTCAGGTCGAAGGCCTACCCTGTCAATCAGTTCATTCACCCGTTCATGCTTTTCTTTTCCCAGGCCATAGGTCTCGGCTACAAAAAGCAGGTATTCCTTCACGTACATGTCCAGGTACAAGGGGTTCAGTTCAGGCAGGTATCCCACAAATCCCTTGGCTTGCAATGGATTTTCACTGACATCTACCCCACAAATCTTCACCACTCCTGCGTCATACGACAATGCTCCGGCCAGGATCTTCATGGTAGTGGTTTTTCCGGCACCGTTGGGTCCCAGGAAGCCTACTACTTCTCCTTCCCCAATTTCGAAGGTAATGTTATCAAGGACAGTTTGCTCGCCGTACTTCTTGGTCAGATTGGATATGCTGATTGACATGAATACTTAAATTTTGGACAAAAGTACAAATAAGCGGTGATTACCGAAAATAATTTAAACGTTCTTTGGGCACCGGATTCTGTATTCCCGGAAAGCCCCGTTTTTATTTTAATTTCTTGCTCAGGTTGATCCCTACCGAAGAGGCAATGTACCAGCCAATAATCAATGCAAATGCGCTTAGCTGGAAATAGGCCAGTATGGCTGCACACCCCAGCAGAAAGAGGTATTGGTTTTGATTGTCCTTCCACGACACATTCTTGAATTTAAGCGAAAACATAGGGATTTCGGATACCAGCAGGAAACTGAATGCCACGATCAGGATCAGGAAAAGCCATAGATTATTCAGTAATAATGGAGAGAATGAATACGCCATTCCTGCCCAGAAGATAGCATTAGCCGGCACTGGCAGTCCCAGAAAGGAGGAAGTCTGACGGTCGTCGATATTGAATTTTGCAAGCCTTAACCCCGAGAATACCGGTATCAGGAATCCTGCATACGGCAGCCATTCGTTGATGCCTGTTTCGGTCAACAGCGAAAAGACAATAGCCCCCGGTGCCAGCCCAAAACTGATCATATCGGCCAGCGAGTCGAGCTCTTTCCCCATGGGGGAGTAGGCTTTCAACAACCGGGCGGCAAACCCATCCAGAAAATCGAATACCGCAGCAAGCAATATGGCTCCAAAAGCACCCTGGTAATTTCCGCTAAACGCCAGGTAGGCAGCCACACAACCCGAAAACAGGTTCAGGCAGGTAATAAAATTGGGGATATGTTTTTTCATAAAATAAAAATTATACGAATTTAATAAATACTAATTACTTGAAATAAAACGAATAAACCAAGTTTAAATGAATGTCAGTTTGTAAACTATCATTCTTTTTCAACTGTTCAAATAAACCGGTCTTCACATTATTCTTTATTCTTACTGTCAATCCAAATGGTGACAGGCCCATCGTTCACCAGTGCCACCTTCATATCGGCAGCAAAAGTCCCGGTCTGCACTTCTTTTCCAAGTTTCAGGCTTAACTCCCTGCAAAAATGTTCGTACAGTGGAATCGCTGTTTCATGCCTGGCCGCCTTGATGTATGATGGCCGGTTTCCTTTGCGGGTCATGGCCTGCAACGTAAACTGACTGACCACCAATATCTCACCGTCTATGTCCTGCACCGACCGGTTCATGACCCCCTGCTCATCATCAAAAATGCGCAATCCGGTCACCTTTCCCGCCAGCCATTCCGCATCTTCGGTAGTGTCTGCTTCCTCAATCCCCACCAGTACCAGCAACCCCTTGCGGATGGCTGATTTTAGCTGTTGGTCGATCTCCACCGAGGCTTCGTTTACCCGTTGAATTAAAATGCGCATAAATTGTATTGTAAATCGGTTATCAGGACACAAAATTACAAAAAAATGTTGAGACTCAGGTTGATTGATTTATACTATTGGAAGTTAGCATATAAAAGGGATTTTTGCTCCTCATTTATTTACGACCGCGTCAGGATATAAATTCTTATTCCGGATCCAAATCCTTTTAAATTTCAAAAGAACACGAAAAACTATCCAATCATTTCCATTCTTGGTCCCGTATCTGCTTCATTCCCTATGCCTCATCATCCATTCACCATTATTATTTAGACAACTTGTTTAAAGATAATTGAAAAAATAATTTTCGCATTTTATACAATCAGTTCCCTTTTCTCAATCCCCAAAACGAATTTTTCCAGTCGTATGTTCAACAGATGGATACCGTATCTGAATTTCCCCGATGGATTGCAATCCGCATGAAATTGCAACATTTCCATAAAAGCTAACCCACTGAATTCTGTCTGTATTTGTTTTAGGATGAAAAGGGGCAAAGTGAGGGCAAAGAGAGGGCAAAGTGAGGGTAAAGTGAGGGCAAAGAGGGGTAAACCTCACTTTGCCCTCTTTTTGCTCTCTTTATACTCTTATTGAAATGTCACTTTACAGCGAAGGTGTTGTGTTGAAATACCAGAATTATTCGGGAGGGAAGAATTGTGAAAAATGCAACTAAACAGGATAGTTTTGAATTCAGGTGGAGGATTTGTTTCAATGACACCTCAGGATCCTCAGCCGACATAGAAATCAGTAAAGGTGAAAATTAAGTCTCCAGGTGTAATAAACAGGACAACCAGTAATTCCACCGACATATTTCCTGTATGATTTTTTTCAAAAACAGATTTAAAAGGAAGGGAATAATGAAAAGATCTGTTTCCATTTAATCATCGGAAGAGGGCGAACGGATGGTTTCGGGATTCAACCTGGAGTAAGAAAAAATGAAAATCAACGTTTTTATAGATGAACCTCCAACTAATAATCTAAAACTCCCCATAAAAAATCAATTATTCCTATTTATTATAATAAAATTTTGCCACATTTGTACCTGCTTTATGAACCCCTTTTATTTTGAAATAAATGGTATTAATACGAATTGTGCTTTCCGGTAAATCAATTTGTATCTTTGTACCTTAAAAACAATAGAATATGAAAAATACAAGATTTAAAACAATCCTTCTTGGCCTGATTTTGATGCTTCCTATGCTGGTATCGGCAGTGAAACCCTATTCAGCCTGGATGGCAGATTCTGAAATGAAGCGATTTCCTGAAAGTTGGATGGTGGATTTTTCAAAGAAGCTTAAGTGGGATTATTGCAACGGGCTGGAACTTCAGGCAATCTATCAGGTGTGGAAGTCGACAGCCAATCCACGGTATTTTAATTATGTAAAGAGTTATGCCGATACGGTTGTCAACGCAAATGGTACGATCACGGGCTATAAACCTGAAGATTACAACCTGGACAAGCTGAATTCGGGAAAGATATTGTTTGATCTGTATGCCAAATCGAAGGAACCCAAGCTGAAACTGGCTATGGATTTGCTTCGCAACCAGATGAAGAACCAGCCACGTACCAGTGATGGCGGATTCTGGCACAAGAAGATTTATACCAATCAGATGTGGTTGGACGGCATTTATATGGCTTCCCCATTCCTGGCGGAATATGCGTACCGGTTTGGAGAAAAAGAATTGTTTGACGAAGCCGCTCATCAGATCCTGACAGTGGCAAAACATACTTACGACCCTAAGACAGGATTGTATTACCATGGCTGGGATGAAAGCCACAAGCAACGTTGGTCAAACCCCAAGACCGGTACTTCTCCAAATTTCTGGTCACGCAGTATGGGTTGGTACATGATGGCACTTGTGGATGTACTGGATTATTTGCCGAAAGATCACCCGAAACGTGCCGAAATCATCACGATCCTGAAGAACCTGAGTGTTTCATTGGATAAATACAGGGATCCTGCTACCGGAATGTGGTTCCAGGTAACCGATAAAGTGGGTGAAAAAGGGAATTATGTGGAATCATCGGGTTCGGCCATGTTTATCTACACCTATGTAAAAGGTGCACAGAAAGGGTATTTGCCAAAGTCGTTTGAAGAAAAAGGGCGAAAAGCCTACGATCAGTTTGTAAAACAGTTTATCCGTGAGAATCGTGATGGTACGATTACATTGACCGAAGCCTGTTCGGTAGCCGGATTGGGAGGTGAACCCAGATACCGCGACGGCAGCTACGAGTATTATATTTCGGAACCTAAACGGGATAATGACCCGAAAGCAGTGGCACCCTTTATCATGATGAGTGTGTTATTGAAAAAATAACCGGATCATTTCACGATTGAACATCGCGAGTCCCTCCTGTGCTATCAAGCAGGCAGGAACTAAATACTAGATATGAGAAAACACACAATTTTACTAGCTTTCCTGGCAGTGATGGCGGGAGCATTTTCCCAGACTCCTGCATTCCCAAGTGCAGAGGGTGATGGGATGTACACCACCGGCGGGCGTGGCGGACAAATAGCCTATGTCACCAAACTGACCGATGATGGTTCTGTGGGAACATTGCGTTGGGCCATCAACCTGACAGGTAGCCGAATCATCCTGTTCAAGGTAGCCGGGTTGATACCGCTTGTTTCCGAGTTAAGAATTAAAAACGGAAACCTGACTATTGCAGGCCAGAGTGCCCCCGGCGATGGGATCTGTATAAAGAACTACCCGGTGGTAATACAGACCAACAACGTAATCATCCGTTACATGCGTTTCAGGATGGGGGATGAGGCTGCCGAGGCGGATAAGCTGGCCGGAAATACTGCCTATGGTTGGGATGGAGCTGATGCTATCTGGGGTCGGGATATGACCAATGTCATGCTGGATCATTGCTCCATGAGCTGGAATATTGATGAATGTGCTTCGTTTTACGACAATAAGAAATTCACCATGCAATGGTGCGTGATGGCCGAAAGCATGCGAAACTCGGTACATTCCAAAGGAGCCCATGGCTATGGAGGCATTTGGGGCGGGGAAC
>Ga0302286_10003001_pt1 | contig 11519 bp, 8 predicted proteins | sample III_Fen_E2_3_FD_198765 | JGI IMG/M metagenome (GOLD analysis project Ga0302286, IMG submission 198765) | Peat permafrost microbial communities from Stordalen Mire near Abisko, Sweden - III_Fen_E2_3 | ecosystem: Environmental > Terrestrial > Soil > Wetlands > Permafrost | place: Sweden: Abisko...
ATCGGGAGGAATATTCATAATCAGGTTTGCCCCACGGCCCACCGAACTGAGGTAAATATCGAACAATTGTTCAGGAGTCTTTACGAGTGAATCTTCTCTGGCATGATAAAACCAACCCGGACGGATTGAAACATCGACCTCTGCAGGTATCCAGCTTCTGCCATTTTCTTCTCCTGTGTTTAATAAATTCTCTATCCCACTTTTCCCGGCGTATAAGCTGTCAGAATTTATTGTATTCCAATTAGTTTCATTAGCTGAACCACGCTCATTGCCGCACCAGCGAATATCAGGGCCCGCATCACTAAAGAAGATTACATTAGGTTCCATCCCACGGACCATCTTCAGGGTGTTTGGCCAATCGTAATAGGTTTTCCCATTAATTTTGCGCTTTTTGTTTGCTCCGTCGTAAAAGCCATCCCCACCGTTTGCACCATCGAACCACATTTCGAACACTGGTGAATTTGCAGCAAAAAGCTCTTTAAGCTGATTCCGATAATATTCGACATAAGACGGAGAACCGTAATCTGCCCGATTGCGGTCCCAAGGTGAGAGGTAAATGCCAAACTTCAGACTGTCAGCGCGACAAGCATTCGAAACTTCTTCCACCACATTGCCTTTTCCGTTTTTATACGGACTATTTTTAACCGAATGTTCGGTGTATTTACTGGGCCACAGGCAAAACCCATCGTGGTGCTTGCAGGTTAACACCAAGCCCTTTAGTCCGGCTGCTTTTATGGTTTTGGTCCATTGCCTCACATCCATGGCAGTCGGATTGAAAACCGATTCGCTTTCATCGCCATATCCCCATTCTTTGTCAGTAAAAGTATTGGTGGTAAAATGCACGAAGGCATATTGTTCCATTTCATGCCAGGCTAACTGGCGGTCAGTTGGGATAGGCAAAACCGGGGCGGGAGGATCAACTTTCTTTTGGATAGTCGAAGAAGAAAATAACAAACTCAGTAGAATAAGGCTGAACCCTAAATGTGAAATATTCATAATGTGTCAGTTTCAAAGGATCAATTCATATCTCTGTTGGGAGCGATAACCCCATCAATTTGCAAATTCAATCCGTGTAATTCGTGTAATTCTTATTAATCCGTGTAATTCTTATTTCCTCTACTTTCTCCACTTTCTCCGTACTCTATAAAAAAATGTAATTTGTAAGTAAATATACGAATTACACTGGGAAGCATTCTTTTTCTGTTAACCACTTTCATGACAGTACAGTCGAAACAAAAAAGTCTTCAATGGTTACATTGAAGACTTTCATATATAGCATGTTCAGATTTTAGCCTGAAGTTTCTTATTTTTTAGGCGCCGGGGCAGGCGTGGTAGTTGCTGGGGCAGCAGGTGTACTTGTTGCAGGTGCAGCATTTTTTGTATCAGCAGTAGGAGCCGGGAAACTTGGAACCTGATTTGGATCCACCGCATTGTCGATCTGATCTTTGATTGCCGATTGTGACCCGGCCGCTTTATTTTCTCTTGAAATGAAAGCAGTACCTCCGATACATAATATTAACAAAGCTCCTGCCAAAAACCAGGTTGCTTTTTCAAGAAAGTCCGTAGTTTTACGAACTCCCATGATTTGGTTCGAAGACTGAAAGTTACTTGCCAAACCGCCACCTTTGGAGTTCTGAACCAATACAATCAAAATCAGCAAAATACAGGCAATAAATAATAAAACTGTAATCAGTGTGTACATATAAATCGAATTAATTGTTCATTAAATTTTTGATTTTTTCAATCTGACCGGCAAAGTAAGTACTTTTTTCCGGATATTTCAAACTTAATTTTTCAAATATCTGTATGGCTTTTTTATAATAACCTTGTTGTGCATAGATTGATGCCAGGGTCTCGGTAACAAAATCATCACTTTCTTCTTCATTTTGTTTGGAACCCTCCTGAGAAGAACCCGAAACATCCTCCTTGACCTTGGGCATTTTAGGCTTAACCTCCAGAAATTTTTCAATCAGGCTGGATTTCTTCCCGATATTCTTCTGCATCGAACGCGCAACATCACCCATCGACTCTTCTGTATTTTCATTCGCTTCAAGCTTGTATTCAGCAGGAAAAACCAGGTTGAAAACCTCAGGATCGTCTCTGAAATCTGATGCAACTGACTCAGTTAGCGATTTCTTCATTTTTTCATTCAGGAAAAGGTATAATTTCCGGCGGTCATGAATGCGGATCGCCCCATTAATCAGTTCCTGCTCGAACGACGATTCACCAAGGTTCTTCAGGTTTTTAAGATATAGAATCCAACCGGCTTCAAATGCAGGATAACGATCAGTCATCTCTTTCAGAAGGGGCAGAGTGTCCCGGTTTAATTTCTCGGGAGCCTGAATAAATTGATTGATTTGTTCTGCTGTCATGGGTTACCAATTTGCAACTGATGCGTTAAAAATATCGTCAGTCAGCTTGTCTACAATTTCAGGCACTAACTGATCTTCCACCGAGCTAAGCGAACTTGTGCTGTCGAAATCCTGATATTGGGAAAATGTTTTTTCCCAATCCTGGTCATGATCCTTATTGTTTGTGAATTTTACCTTTACCGTAATCGTGAGCCTGTTTTGTGCTGCCAGGTCGCCTGATTGAATGTTCATTGGTTTGACATCGTAATCAGTAATCTGTCCTGAAAATTCCAAATCCCCGTTTTCACTCACCTGGCTCAGCGAGGTTTGCTTAATCACCTTATTTTCCAGTCCCTTGGTCCCTTGCGTAAGTTCCTGACTTAGATTAGGATTCACCAGCCTCGCCCGATTCGGGAAAAATGCAACCGTAAACGTTTTTACATTCGGGGCGATAGAAGCACCTGTAAAGGAATAACTGACTTTACAGGCAGTAACAACTACCGTAACAAGAATGACTGAAAGCAGGATGAGTATTGAAATTCTTCGTTTCATAATTTTAATCGATGTCGTATTCTTTTATTTTTCGGTATAGGGTCCGTTCTGAAATACCTAATTCCTTTGCAGCATATTTACGTTTGCCTTTATGTTTTTCAAGTGCCTTTTGGATCATTTCAACCTCTTTATCTTCGAGCGATAACGATTCTTCAACGAATTCCTCGGTATCGTAAATGTTATTGTGAGCCGACGGATTAATGCCACCCCTGGTCGGTGCATTCTGTTCAGGGACAAAACTTCCATTCTCCGACTGGTATATTTTGCGGATCAGTTGAGCACTGTCATCACGTGAATCGGTTTTCGTGGCTTCATTCTGAAGGATATCATGAACCAGTTTCTTCAGATCGTTCATGTCTTTCTTCATGTCAAACAGAATCTGGTACAGAATCTCGCGCTCTGATGAGAAGGTCTTTTCGTCAACATTATGGTACAAAGCGGGAAGTTTATTCTCTGTGTGTACCGGGATATAGTGTTGCAGGGTCTTTGCGTCAATAATCCTCTCCTTTTCAATAATCGAAATCTGTTCGGTAATGTTTTTCAACTGACGCACATTCCCGGGCCACTGGTAACTGCACAATACCGATACCGCCTCGTTATCGAGCCTGATAGCAGGCATGCGGTACTTATCAGCAAAATCGGAAGCAAACTTGCGAAATAGCAAATGAATGTCTTCAGGTCTGTCTCGAAGGGGCAAAACCCTTAGAGGGACCGTATTTAATCGGTAATACAAGTCTTCACGGAATCGTCCCTTATCAATGGCATCAGCCAGGTTTGCATTGGTTGCCCCAACTACCCTGACATTGGTTTTCATCACTTTCGATGATCCAACTTTCATGAATTCACCCGCCTCGAGTACCCTCAGCAGACGAACCTGTGTTGAAAGTGGCAATTCGCCTATTTCGTCCAGGAAGATGGTCCCCCCGTCTGCTTCTTCAAAATAACCTTTACGGTCGGCCAGTGCACCGGTGAAAGAGCCTTTTTCATGACCGAATAATTCCGAATCGATTGTACCTTCAGGAATAGCTCCACAATTGACGGCAATGTATTTGCCATGCTTGCGGGCTGAAAACTGGTGAATGATCTGCGGAAAGGATTCCTTCCCAGTTCCGCTTTCACCGGTAATTAAAACTGAAAGATCAGTTGGAGCTACCTGAACTGCGATTTCAATCACATGAAGCAATGCCGGTGAACTTCCAATAATTCCAAATCGTTGTTTTATTTCCTGAATATCCATCGTAAGGACAATATGTTTAACTTTGCAAAATTACAATTTTAACGTTCAAGTCCTGTTCAAAATTAAATTAACTTTGATTTCATTGCCTTAAGCCCACATGTTTTAACATGTTTTAGCTTTTTGTACCGGAATCAACCAACGAAATCGGCCCATGAACTATATCGGAATCATACCTGCACGTTTCCAATCGACCCGTTTCCCGGGAAAACCGTTGGCATTGCTTGGTGGTAAACCCATCATTCAATGGGTATATGAGTATGCACAAAAAGCACTTGATCAGGTATACGTTGCCACTGACGACGATCGTATCTTTCAGACTGTTGAGTCATTTGGAGGTAAAGCTGTTTACACTTCGGCCGATCATCAAAGTGGTACCGATCGTTGTGCCGAAGCTGCGCAGAAATTGGCAGAACACATCGGGTTTGATGTGGTTATTAATATTCAGGGCGATGAGCCGTTTATCAGACCAGAACAGATTGAAGGACTAAAAACCTGCTTTGATTCACCTCATACGGAAATTGCCACCCTGATTAAACCCATTACAAATGCTTCGGAAATTACAAATATTAACCGCCCAAAAGTGGTAGTGAACACGAATCAGGAGGCCATGTATTTCAGTCGTAGCCCAATTCCGTTTGTACGCGACAGTCCGTCCGAAGAATGGATCAACCGTAATACTTTTTACAGCCATGTTGGCATGTACGCTTACCGGTTCGACATCCTTCTTGAACTGACCCAATTGCCCGTCGGCATATTGGAAAAGGCCGAATCACTTGAACAACTCCGCTGGCTTGAAAACGGTTACCGCATTAAGACCACTCAAACGCTGTTCGAAAATATAGGAATCGATACTCCAGAAGACCTTGAGTCTGCCCGTAAATATCTTCTAACCTGAATATTTTCTCTTTTCCTTATATCCTTTTCCTTTTTCCTACTGACTTTTTTTATTCCTGATTGCTTATGAACTTTACCAAAATGCACGGCCTGGGCAATGATTTCATCTTTTTTGAAAACCTGGCCTCGATTGACACGAATTATTCGGCCATGGCTATCAAACTTTGTCATCGCCAGCTTGGAATCGGTGCCGATGGTATTATTGCAGTGCTGCCTTCAGATGTGGCCGATTTGCGGATGCGCATCATCAATGCCGATGGCAGCGAAGCCAACATGTGCGGCAATGCCATTCGTTGCTTTGGCCGCTATGCCTGGGAAAGAGGACTGGTCAAATCAAAGACTTTCCGTATCGAAACCTTCGCAGGCATTATTATTCCAGAAGTGATTACCCAAAATGATCGGGTCGTTTCGGTTCGAGTGAACATGGGAAAACCCAATACTGAACGTGTGTTTATCCCGATGTTGGGCGATGAAAAAGAAGCCATTCGGATACCTGTTTGGATTGAAAATCAACAATTTTTCCTGACCAGTCTGCTTATGGGTGTTCCGCATACCATTGTTTTCGTGGATGATGTGGATACCATTGATGTGATACAGATCGGTTCAGTAATCGAAAAACATGCCCTGTTTCCAAAGGGAACCAATGTCAATTTTGTGGAAGTGATCAGTCGGGAAAATATCAAGGTCCGCACCTGGGAGCGTGGGGCAGGAGCGACGCTTGCCTGCGGAACAGGCTGCTGCGCTTCTGCGGTTGCCTCCATCATCAATCATTACACCGACCGGAAAGTTACCGTTGAACTGCAATACGGCCAACTTGAAATAGAATGGGCCGAAGACGGAACCGTATATATGACAGGCCCCGCAGAAGAAAGCTTTACCGGAGAAATCCGCTGAAGAATCTAATGCCCTCAGAATGAATCGATAGTTCTATTCTCATTTTTTATTAGATTAAGGGAAAAAAGTCATTAGTCATTGGAAAAAAATAACAATTTCCTGATGACGTTTTGCTTATGCCACTTACCTATTTCCTTCTCTATTCCCCTCCCTCTATCTTAATCATCTTCCTGGTAATGAAAGATTTGGCTGTTATTAGCTGGTAGAAATAGATCCCGCTGCTTAGGTTCTCTGCCAGGTAATTGATCCGATAGGTTCCTTTCAGCTTAATTCCTTCATTTATTTCATCCATTATCCGGCTGTTTTGATCAAATATGCGTATGATCACCTCGCTCTTCTCAGGAATGGTGTAAGCAATTGTAGTCTGCCTGCTAAACGGATTCGGATAGTTTTGATCCAGAGAATAATCCTCTGATGAATCATTCAGACTTCCTGAATTTCCTACGATCCCTTTGGTAGTGAATGGCACCGGATCAGACCAGATGCTCCATTTCAGATTGTGGTCACGATAGCGCAGGTGGAATAAGTAGACATGATTGTCCTCAAGTACGGAGGTCCTGATTTCCTGCCGGTAAAGATTGATATTCAGGTTTCGGTCAATGGGATTAAAATTTTTATCGACTCCATAGATGTCCTTCCAGTGAACCAGGCTGTCAACGATCGTTGTGGAAAAATCAGTCATATCGGCGACCTGGAAATGAATCGACATGAGAGAATCGGTACCGGAGAATACGGATGACGCAAATTGAATAACATCGTTTCCCACTGCTGAAAGATCAACGTGAGGAGTTGCCGGTCCGGCCTGGTTAAGCTTTTTATGCCAGCGGTCCATCAGTTCCGAATTTCTTGATTTATTTAAGTCTCCCAGGCTATACATCGAATCTTCCCAGGAGTGACTGGAATTGTCAATTTCAAGAATTTGAAAGCAATACTGGTCATAGGCGATATGGGTATCCGAATAATCCTTGTTGGTGAATGCACCCCAGGAGTCCAGCGGACCGCCACCGCCACCGCCGATGATATACCTGAAATCCCCGTCAGGTTTCCCCGACAGAACGGTCCCTCTTTCGAACCCATGAGTATGTCCTGAATGCAGTTGTTGAACTTTCGTGTATTTCTTTATAATGGGGAATAATACATTCTTCACATAATTTGCACCCCCGTCAAACGTGCTGACATCGAACCATAGCTCGGAGAAAGGGGGATGATGCATAAAGATAAATACAAAATCGATGCTTGCATCATTCTCTGTTTCTTTTAATTTCGTATTAAGCCAATTGGCCTCGAGGGTTCCATACTGATCAATGATATTGGTATTCAATCCGATAAACAGCGAATTACCAACCCGCATCTGCCAGATCTTTTCATTTAAGGCATTCCCGGCGGGGTACGCCGATTGATCCTCCAGTTTGAGGTATTTATAAAAATACGGACTTTCACCTTCATGGTTTCCTGCCACCACCATCGTCGGAAGATTGGATGACAAGGCTGCCAGTGGCTGAAAGTATTCCGTGGAGTATTCTGCAGGCACATTACCGCTAACTGTAATATCTCCCGAATGGAATATTCCATTCACATGATTTTCAATGTCGGGCCCATAAAGTGTGGCTATTTTGTCTCGCGCGGCACGAAGCACCTTCCCCGCCATTGTTGTATCCGATGCATGGGTATCACTCAGTATAACAAACCGCATTTTACCCGTATAGGCTACATCCGGCAGGGTTTTAAAGGAGTAAACTCCTGAAGTTCCCTTTCCGCTTGCTACCCGGTAAAAATATCGTGTATTGGTCTGCAATCCGGTTAGTTTTACTGTGTGCCAACGGTAAGGATCGCTGATAATCTCTGAAGTCCCTGCGGTCACAAGGTTTAATGCGGTTGAATCCAAACCATATTCCACTTTTGTTCCCAGGCTGGCGGTATCGTGCCAGCAAACATTCATAGTGTTTTGTCCTGCACCTTGCAGATAAGGAATCCTGGTCATCAACTTTGGCCGTACATCATGACCAAAGCCGCCCAACTCAAGGGCCTGCGCCGCTGTTAATGCCTGGTTCCAGATGGCAAGTTCGGAACATACGATGGGTGCATCTTCTCCGTCGTTATCCGCAAAGATTAACAGCAGGCTGGATAAGGAGAATCGCCCGTCAATAGGCTGCGCACTGCCGGTCATCAGAAGATTTCCGTCCAGGTAACAGTTAAAGCTGCTTCCGTTCTTCACTGACACAATCAGCCGGTACCATTCATTAGGCAGAACCGAATAACCGCTGTAACCCACGGCGCCAACCCCTATATTTCCGGTTGGATTAATAAAAAGATCACCGTCATCACTGTTATTCACTGTTGTCTGGAAGAAACTATGCCATACATTGGTGGCAGGTATTTTAAAATCATACTGGAGGGTGTAGTTATTTACTTTGGCGCCTCCACCATTGGGAACGATCGAATGTTGCATTTTGTAATAGCTTCCTGTTCCGATCATCACAGCTCCGTTTCCGGTTTCAGGCCCCACTGCGGCAGTTTGTGTTCCTGACAATGTAAGATCAAGCCCAAAGCCTGGCTCCGCTTTCTGAAGGTTTAGCGGAAGATCAAATTTCCACCATCCGGCTCTTTGTGGCACCTGGGCATGGGAAATACTGCCAAAAAGGATTAAAATGACAAGAATGAATGAATATTTATTGAAGCTCATCGATCTGTAATTAATAAGAGACTGCCTTAAAGGTCCACCGGTAACTAAGGTGGAATTTAAGACAGCCTCCTTATAGGTAATGTTTGGATATTTATTTGGTTACAATCATTTTTCGTGTAACCGTACTCTGATCTGTTTTCATTTGCAGAAAATAGATGCCATTGTTCATTTTATTGGAAGAAACCTCCAGTTTGTAATTACCCGTTGATTTTGTTCCTTTATTGATGACCTGAATTTGTTTCCCCGTCAGATCCAATACGCGGAAGGTAACATTGCCTGTTTTAGCTATCTGATATGGGAAGATGGTGGTTGAGGCAAATGGATTGGGGTAATTCTGTCCCAGATCCGATTTGTCACCATTGATCTTTATTTGGGCAACAGAGGTTGGAACCGTTGTTGCATCTCCCAGTTTGGCTACCTGGTCGGGTGTCAGTGCTACATCCCAGATTCCTGCTTCAGAACAATCAATAGTTCCGTCATCCCCGTCATTATCGGCAAATAACAGTAGGCTGGCATCAAGGGCGAACCTGCCATCCACAGGTTGAACGGCTCCCTCCAGCCATAGTGCACCATCCATATAGACCCGGAAGAATTCTCCGTTTCTTACTGATACTATCATCCGGTACCATTGACCCGCAACGATGGCATTGGCAGAATAGGAAGTTGCCTGAGTCCCAATTTGATTGGATGTATTGGTAAATAGATCAGCATCACTTGTGTTTGTAACATCGGTTTGGAAGAATGCATGCCAGATTCCTGCTTCAGGAACCTTGAAATCGAGCTGAAGGGTATAATCGTTAACCATATAACCGCCTCCATTACCGTAGATTCCGTGATTCATGGTTAAATAATTGCCTAAATTTACTTCCACTGCCCGGTTACCCGTGGCTGGTCCGGCAACAGAATAGTTGTTTCCGGTTCCTAAAAGATCATTACCGATATCAGCCTTTAAAAAATCAATAGGATCATCAAATTTCCACCAGCCTACCCTGGCCGGAATCTGAACAACAGGGCTTGCGCCTAAATCGGCAATCTCGGCATCAGTTAAAGGAACTTCCCAAATGCTTAACTCAGAACATGAAACAGATCCACCCAGTCCATTGTTGTTGGCAAATAACAGGAGAATATCGTTGAGCGAATAATTTCCGTCAATCGCCTGCCTGGGTGCATCCAGCCAAAGGTCGCCGTTAACGTATACCCTAAAGAATTCACCGTTCTTGACCGAAAGCACGATCCTGTACCAGGTGTTCGCCTGAATAGCATCGGTGGTATAGCTGGTTGCTGTTGAACCAATATTCCCTGTAGCATTTATAAACAGTTCAGGATTTGCAATGTTTGTTTTATCGGTCTGCAGGATGGAATGTAAGGTCGTAGTTTCAGCTACTTCCATATCGATTTGCAACGAGTACTGGTTGACTTTCGTTCCACCCCCGTTTGCATGAATACCACTAGTCATTTTAAGATAACTTCCCACGCCCAGCTTGGTAGCATTGTTGTCGGGCACAGGACCATCTACCGATTGCTGCGTTCCAACCAATGTCAGTGGATTGCCAATTTCGGCTTTTAACAGATTGGCGGGGTCATCAAATTTCCAAAAACCCTGCTTTGTTCGTTGTTGTACATATTGACCAGTAGCCCCGCCTAATGACAGAGCCTCTTCGGCTGTAAGTGCCACATCCCAGATGCCTGCTTCCGAACATTGAATGGTTCCGTCATCTCCATCGTTATCGGCAAACAACAAAAGGGAACTCAGTAAACCAAATCGTCCGTCAATATCTCTGCCCGTACCATCCAGCCATAGCGCTCCATCCACATAGATTTTGAAAAACTCACCGTTTTTAACCGATACAATCATTCTGTACCAGGTATTCGCGGTAACAGTCTTCGCTGAATATCCAGCCTCAGCGACTCCGATCGAATTGGATGTATTGGTGAACAAGTCACCATCCGAGGTATTGGTGATATCCGTCTGAAAAAAGGTATGCCAGATGCCTGTTTCAGGCACCGCGAAGTCAATCTGCAAACTGTATTCATTCACTGTAGTTCCGCCGCCATTGGGAGCGATCCCGTGAGTCATGTTCAGATAGCTTCCCACTCCTATTTCAGTGGCTAAATTACCGACAGCAGGGCCATCAACAGAACGTTGAGCTCCGCCCAATTCAAGGGGATTTCCAATTTCGGCCTTGAGCATATTGGCAGGATCATCAAATTTCCACCATCCTACACGCGGCGGAACCTGGGCTATTGCTATAGTACTTAAAAGCAGGAAAAGACATGCAAGAAATAAAGGTAAACGTTTTTTCATAGTGCACAATTTAAGTTAAACAATTAATATATAGTATTTTAAAGGCTAATAATTTTAAGCACATTGCAGTTCTGTAATGGTCTGTGAATTAATTCGGATTAAGTGGTCTTGATAACTTAGCAGTAGATCCCTGGCCCAATGATTACTGAATCTCTTGTTTTTAAAAGAAGGCCCACCATACAACAATTAAAATTGAATTTCAAAACGATTTATTCAAATCATATTGATCTGCTAAGTTAGTCGAAGTTTATCCCAACTCATAATTATCCGACTTAAATTTCACATGCTGTTTGATATATTTTATGTATTGGAAAGGGCTCTGCAACTTTTAGAGCGTCTTTCTATATTGGAGTCAATTAAATCTTCAGCATTGCCTGATCTGCAATTAATAATCATTTCCCTGTTATCCTTGCAGCGATGAAATCTATTATAACCAGACAGGATCGAGAACTTATCCCCCACTTTTCCAAATAGGATTCATTCTATTCTCTGTCATACCTCTGTCGTACCATTGTCGTATAATATTCGAATCTTATTCGATTATAATACGTATATAATACGAATATAATACGTACTGATACGAATAATATTCGAATTTGATTC
>Ga0302286_10003004_pt1 | contig 11511 bp, 13 predicted proteins | sample III_Fen_E2_3_FD_198765 | JGI IMG/M metagenome (GOLD analysis project Ga0302286, IMG submission 198765) | Peat permafrost microbial communities from Stordalen Mire near Abisko, Sweden - III_Fen_E2_3 | ecosystem: Environmental > Terrestrial > Soil > Wetlands > Permafrost | place: Sweden: Abisko...
TGCCGAAGATGTTAAATTATTTGAAATATCGTGTGCATGTCTTGAAAACTGTTCGATTGAAAAACGTTCGATTCGCCAATTAAGAATTCGCTCACATTCTGGAGCAAATATTATAGGTATTAAAAGAAGTGATGGAAATTATATGTACAATCCATCACCCGACACTACCCTTTCGTGTTCCGACAAACTTTTTGCACTTGGAACATTAAAACAGATTGAAGAATTACAAAGACTATTAAATCAATTTTCAAAATGAGCAACATTTCTATAAAAGCAAAAGCAATAATCGACAAATTTAAACTTGAACCACATATTGAAGGAGGTTGGTTTAAACGTTCATTTCAATCAGAACAACAACTATCAAAAGATAGCTTAATAAACTGTTTTACAGGCACTCGATACGTTACGACATCAATATATTATCTATTACCCAAAGGAGAAATTTCTGCATTTCATCAATTATTACAATACGAAACTTGGCATTATTATGCTGGAGATCCTATTATAATACATTGGTTCGATGAAAATGGAAATCATCAATCGATTGTTTTAGGTAATGATTACGAAAAAGGACAGATACCTCAACTAACAATACAACCCAATACATTTTTTGCTGCAGAACTTGCACCCGAATCGGAATTTGCGTTTGTTGGATGTTCTGTAGCTCCTGGTTTCGACTTCGATGATTTTTCGCTAGCTGAAAAAGATGAACTGTTATCGCTTTATCCAGAACATGCTGATATTATAGCTCGACTTACAAAAGAATGATGGAAATTACCCTTCTCGGAACAGGAACATCGCAAGGTGTGCCAGTAATAGCTTGTCAATGCGAAGTTTGCCTTTCGAGTGATAGTCGCGACAACCGACTACGAAGTTCGGCTATGATAAAAGTTAATGGTAAAACAATAGTAATTGATGCTGGTCCCGATTTTCGTCAACAAATGTTACGAGAACATGTAATGGACATAGATGCCATCTTATTAACTCACGAACATAAAGACCATATTGGAGGTCTTGATGATATTCGTCCATTCAATTTTCTGAAAGATCGTGGTATTGATATTTATTGCGAACCAAACGTTCAAACAACAATAATAAAGGACTTTGCATATGCATTTACGGAACATAAATATCCTGGAGTTCCCGAAATGAAATTACATTCCATCAACGAATCGGTATTCTATATAGATGATATTAAAATAGAACCTATACGGATAATGCACATGAATCTGCCAATTTTAGGTTTTAAGATTCATGACTTTGCATACATTACCGATGCTAGTTTTATTAGCAAACATGAACTTGCAAAAATTCAAGGAATTAATACTTTGGTAGTTAATGCTGTTCGAAAACGAAAACACTATTCGCACTTTAATGTACAAGATGCATTAGAGGTAATTGAATTTGTTCAAGCAAAGCAAGCATATTTAACCCATATAAGTCATGCCATTGGGAAATATGAAGATATGAGCAAAGAATTGCCTAAAAATGTTGCGTTAGGCTACGATGGCTTGAAGATTTTGCTGGATTAGAACTAATCGTTATATTTGACATTCAATAACATTTGTAAGATTCATGCAAAAAAAAACACATATATCGCTTCCCTTTTCAGTTGAAACACAGAACGATTTACAAAAAATCATTGACCTAAAAGTTAAGGAAGATGTGCATATTGCATTTAAATTGTGGAAAGATTTTGATCTACAAAGTCCTAAAAAGATGGAAGCACTTTCAATGTTGGTTTCATCGTTAGCAAATACTGTTGGAGGTTATATTTTTTTGGGAATAGATTCTCAACGTCGCAAAGCATCTGGTTTCAACTTTGCTCCTATTTCTCAAAATACAATTGACAAAATTGAATACCAACTTCAAACCAGCATTTACCCTGCAATAATAAATCTTGAAGTAAAACGCATTGCCTTCGATTCTGATGAAAACAAATCGGTTCTTGTCATAAAAGTTCCTAATAGCGATTTAGCTCCTCACATGGCTGAAGACAACCGTTTTTATAAGCGAATTGATTGCAAAGAAGCATTAATGCACGAACACGAAATTCGCGAATTATACCAACGATCGAAAAAAGCAGAATTAGATATTTACGCAATCCTTAATACCAATGGAATTCCTACACTTGAATCGGGTAAATATCAGAAGGTAAATTTCTATCCTCGATTCTTGATTAAGAATGTTAGTTCGGTAATCGAACATCATTATAAATTGGAATTATATATTCCATCGGGTATTTACAATCCAAACTTTACTGTTCTTCAACAACATTTTTCGAGACTCGAAGATCAATATTCGGTATTTTCTGTTTCGAATAATAGCCCACTCTTTCAACACGAATTGGCCACGATACTTGACGCTAACTTAATAGTAGATGCTGATAATTTCAAAATCTTTGCAGAAAACGATATCATCATTAAGCTATACTATTCAAATGGTATAAAAACAAAGTATTTTAAATTACTCGATAGTTTTTTATATCAAAATAAACAACTCAGAAGTGAAGAATTTAGTGATCAGTTGAGTTTGTTTGAGTAAGTTTAGCTATCTCTTTTCCCATGAAGTAATAAATGTACTGCATCATCAAGTGAACCAGCTTTGGTTACTGAACCAGAATTAACAAAGTATATTTCATCGGCACTTTCAATAGTATTAAGTCTATGTGCAATAATAACTTTTGTAGTTGTTGAAGGTAATTTTTTCAGAATTTCTTCGAGTAATTGTTCTGTTACAGTATCGATATTCGCAGTAGCTTCATCAAGAATCAATAATTCTGGTTTACGTAATACGGCACGAATGAATGCAATTAATTGCTTTTGACCTAGGCTAATACCATCGCCCGACGCATTAATAGGAGCCTGTAATCCACCATCGAAACGGAGAAGTAATCCATCTAAACCAGTATCTACCAAAACCTTAGTCAGAGCTTCATCGGAGTAATCAAAATAGCAGGCATTTCCATATAAAATATTATCACGAACAGTGCCTGTAAATAAGAATGGTTCTTGAAGAATAAAGCCAATTTTTGCTGTACGCATGTCAACATTCATCGAACGAATATCTGCACCTTCAAACAAAATACTTCCCGAACTTGGATCGTACAAACGCGACATTAACGATGCTGTAGTAGTTTTTCCACCACCAGTTGGCCCTACAAAAGCATAGGTTTTACCTCTTTCTAAATCGAATGAAATATCGTTTAAAACCTCTTTCCCATTTGAATAAGAAAAAGACACATTACGAAACGACAACAATGATGAATTTTCTACTTTCTCTTTACTTTCAATTATATTTAAATCAGTGTCAAACGACAGTATTTGAGAGATTCTATCCCAACCAGCTAATGCTACTTGGAAGTTAGCCCATAAAGCAGCAATTTGTCTCAAAGGATTATAGAAATGAGCAACATACGCCAAGAAACTAATTAACAATCCAATAGTAAAACTGCCTGTTGAAATTAAGTAAATCCCAAAAACAAGCACAACCATTTGTCCTATGTTTGACGAAAGTCCATATACTGGAGTAAAGGTATTGTTGGCAATTCCAGCTTTTACTGCCGAATTATAGTTTTCAACATTGGCTTCCTCAAAGCGTTGACGAAAATAATCGCGACGATTAAAAGCAATTATAACTTTAAAATTTTGTAAACTTTCTTGTATCTCAGCACTTAAACTGCCAGTACTTTTCATATTATTTGCATTGCGACTTTTAACCCAAGGCGAAATTGTTCGTGTAAAAATCAATAATAACAATGCTGGAGCCAATGCTGCTAATCCTAGTGGAACATTTATCGTTAATAGAAAAACACCTGCACCAATCATAGTAAAAATACTTCCCATAAACTGCACTAGCGATTGAGAGAAGAATTGATTAATTTTATCCGTATCGTTATTAACCCTTGAAATAAGATCGCCTGCTTTATTTTGATAAAAGAAATCGACAGGTAATTCTTGTAATTTATTAAAAATAGCATTGCGTAAATTGAATAACATTCTTTGTCCAACGCTACCCATCAACATGGTTTGTGTGTAACTGCTCAGCAACGCAAAAAGATAAATAACAAGTAATATAATCGAGAATTTTATAACTCCGTCATAGTGTTTAGTTACTATATAATTATCTACCGTATGTCCCATAATATAAGGTCCAAGAAGGTTAAGAGCGGCATTAACAAGAATAAAAAAGATGGCAATGTACAGGTTTTTCTTTTCAGCTCCCATGAGCGAAAGTAGCCGTTTTATTGTGGCAAATGCACCCGATTTTGTTTTGCCCTGTTCTTGCGATTTATTTAAATTATAGTTCATAGTGACTTGTGCTACGTTGTGAATTACATATCTGAACATACTCAACACTCGAAGCCATTAGCTCTTCGTGTGTTCCCGATGCAAGAATTTCGCCTTCCATCAATAAAATAATTTGATGATAATGCATAACAGACGATATCTTCTGAGTAACAGAAAGCAAGGTTATATCTGGATAATTAATGCGAATATTTTCCAAGATTTTTTGTTCTGTTTTATTATCAACCCTTGCAGTAAAATCGTCGAGAAGCAGTATTTTAGGATTAAGAGCTAATGCTCGAGCAAGCATAATTCGCTGTTTCTGTCCACCCGAAAGACTTGTGCCTCGTTCGCTAACAATGGTATTTAAGCCCTGTGGAAGTGAATCAATAAAATCACGTAATTCCGATGTTTCAATGGCTTTTGCTAATGATTCATCTGTGACCTTATCGTTAAACGCAATATTTTCTCTAAGGCTCATATTAAAGATTACGCTGTCTTGAAATACAAAACCTATTTGGTGTTGAAAAGCTTCTTTATTATATGCATCGATGGGGCAACCATCAAATTCAATTGTTCCACTTTGGGGTTTTATTAATCCAGTAAGTAAATATAACAGTTGACTTTTCCCTGCTGCTGTAGGACCAATAACCGCAACTTGTGTTCCAGCATTTATTCGCATTGAAATATTATTCAAAGCAGGTTTGTCGCCATATATTACCGAGATATTCGACATCGAAATATTTCCTTTCAATTCGCTTGTAATTGTTCCTGTATCTGCTGTGTCTTCAGCATTTAAAACAGCATAAATACGTTCGTACGATGCTGATGCTTGAGCCATAATATTACTCATAAAACCAATAATGATAATTGGAAAAATAAGTATAACCAAATACGAATTAAATGCAGCAAAATCACCTAATGACATTGCTCCAGTTAAAACAAAATGTCCACCTAATGCCATTATAATCAACGATGCTAAATTACTAACAAACACAACCATTGGAATAAGCGTTGCAAATAATTTCAATATCGATAATCCAAGATCTTTAGCCTTTGTATTGGCATCTAAAAATTTATTGTATTCCAAGGTTTGAGAGTTTAAAACACGAACCAATGCAGCCCCCATAATACTTTCATTAATAACCTTATTGAGCCAATCGATTACTTCTCTACTTTTCTTAAATAGCACTCTTACCTTGCTTAATACGAGGAAAAATCCACCTCCAATAAGAGGAATAATCATTAAAACAGGAATTGCCAATTTATAATCGATACTAATTAATAAAATGCTTGCACCAACAATTATAAAGATTGACGAAGCAACAGAAACGACAGCCATTGACACAAAAAGTTTTATTGAATCAATGTCGGATGTTAGGTTCGTTAATAATTTGGAAGGATTAGCTTGTTGTATAAATTCAAAACTTTGACGAGATATTTTGTCGGTTAATTTGGTTCTTAAATCACGAGCAACACGCTCTGATGCATAGGTTTGAATTAACGTTTGTAAATAGGTAAACACAAAAATGACCAAAGCAGCTATCGATAATTCTAACAATATTTGCTTATAATCGAACTGACCTTTCGAAAAATCATCGATTGCATGTGATATCAGTTTTGGAATTATAAGGTTTACTGCATTGCTTATTAAGGCAAAGATTATGAGGAAATAAACCATTTTTGAATATGGTTTTAGAACGCTAAAAATACTTGGTTTCGAAGCTTTTGGCTGTTTTGATAAATCTTTAGGCTTCATATATATAATACAATTATTAGAAATACTATTGGCTTAGACGAACAACTTGAATAAACCTAAAAAACTGTGCAAATGTAATGTAATTGGGCTTTCGAAAATGAAATAATCGGTGAATGTCCGATTAAGTTTGGTAAATGGAATTTTATGCTTTTTTATGCCTTTTACAAAAACACAAGCAAACATGGCTTTTTCAAAAAACTTTGTATCTTTGCCCCACTATAAAAGCCCAGGTGGTGAAATTGGTAGACATACCAGCTTGAGGGGCTGGCGCCTTCACAGGTGTGCAAGTTCGAATCTTGTTCTGGGCACGAAAAAGCCTGATAGTTTGATGATTATCAGGCTTTTGTGTTTTTATAAGGGATAATTTCAGGGATAAAAAATGTAATTCTTCTTTTTTTAACTAAAGATTAATGATTAAATTATCAATGATTTCTCGATTAAGAGGTATCGGATCTATTGATTGAGGATCCCATTTTATTAATTTAATCTCACCATTTGTTATTTCAATTCCTGAAATAACACCATCACCAAAAAAACCACCAGTATTAAATGCATTATGTGATGTTATGGGATCGTTATTTTGATCTTTTACATCTATTATTTTATTATCATACAATTTTATTGAATCAAAAACAGGTTCATGTGTATGACCATAAATTACAGCCATTTGTTTTATTTTTGCCCAAGTTAAATAACCTTCGTGAGTTTCTCTACGAGATACACTTCTTAATTTGGGATGACTAATTATTGATCTATTTGTCGGTATTGTTTGAATATGATTTGCAAAAAAATATGTAAGAAACTCATATAAAGTAGAAATATCTCTTTTATAAAGGCCTTGATGACCATGTGTAAGATATAATTGAGTTTTTTTAATATCACGATCAAACACATTCATTTTTATTCCTTCATAAACCTCTATTCCAGTATAACCAGCTGTTTTATCTAAATGTTTTTTTACATGTTCAGGATATACAAATTTATAATCATGATTACCAAAGCATCGTAAATAAAAAGGTTTAGTTCCTGCTTTCTTATTCTTATCGAAAAACTTATATTCTAATTCATATATATCAATGTATTTATTATGAATTTCAGGAAATGATTCAAATTCTATATTATACGTATCTTTATTTACTTTATCATTTTCAAGAAAATCCTCTACATCACCTAACAAAATTAATCTATAATTATTGTTATAATAATAATTTAGTGCATTTAAATAAGTTTGCATACATGGTTCAAAATCATCCTTTTTTTTCTTATAGCCACGATGATGATCTGAGAAAATTACAACTGGATCTTGAAATATATCGATATCTATTTCAAAGTTCTTCCCATTATTAAATGCGTATTCAATGTCTTTAAAGATATTTAAATCACTATTTTTATTTGCCATAAGTATAAATTTAAATTATTATTAATTTCCGTCCTCTCTAACAACAATCAATTTCAATATTAAACACTTTTTCAATATTTTCAAAAAAATATGAATCTTTTATGTAGATAATTATTCCATTATTTTCACTTTCACTTTTATCTAAAGTGAAAGTAGAAATCATAAACACATAATTATCAGTATAATAAAGTATAATAAAAACTATACTCCTTCTTTGAACTTTCACTTACATTTATTATATTTGTAACTGAATTTAAAACATAAAATTATGAGTAGTCCACGATTTAGATTTATGCCATCTCCAGCTTTTAAAGCAATCATAGTTAAGAATATTGACGACGAAATAGAGAAAGCTAAAATTCAATTGTCAAAGGTTGAGGCAGAAGTTAAAGAAGGAAAATATGAGGAAGCAAGTGTATATTGCAGTTATCTGTTTGATTCGATAAGTAAATTGAAAGATGAATTAGACGGTTTACCTAATAATTAGACTATGGATGTTTTAGATCTATTTAATTACCTAATAAAACTTAAACAACTTCAGTATGTCGATATTCGATATCTTCCTGAAGTTTTACATAAAGATTTTATTCGGTTTATGGCAGGAAATACATTAAGTAAGATTACTGAAGATGGAAAGCCATTGATTCCGCAAAGTTTATACATTGAATGGATTAAAAAGCTTAATACAGATGGTTTTGATTATCCTATTGATTGCACGCAAGTCGTTTTACCTAAATATGAAAATTTATTCTCTTAAAGTGTTTTTATTATGTCGTTGAAAGGTCAAAAGACAACTGCCGATTATTTAGATTGGAATTCATTAAAACTACTGATTCAAAAGCTTCAAAGAGATCAGGAATATAAGTTTTGTTGTTTAATAGCTATTGGGTCATTCTGTGGTTTACGAATTTCTGATATCCTTGCATTGAAATGGAGTGATTTAATTCTAAATAATATTGCAAAAGGAAGTCTCACATTAACTGAAAGTAAAACCAACAAAACACGCACTATAAACATAAATAAAGACTTACAAAACATTATAGTACAATGTTACAAAAAACTAAATGAAGAATTTGTAGCTGAAGATGCAAGGAAAAGAATTACGCAAAAGAAAACATATAAAAAGCCTGAACCATTTAACAATAGATATTGTTTTGTAAATAAAGAAGGTGCAGTATTTACTCGACAATACATAAATCAAAAGCTAAAAATAATAATGCAATGGTATCAGTTACCAATCAAGAATTTCTCGTCACATTCATTAAGAAAAACGTTTGGAAGAGAAATTTGGAATCGAAGTAATTACAGCGAAAATGCTTTAATGCTTTTAAGTGATATTTTCGACCATGCAAACATGCAAATAACGAAACGATATCTTAATATAAACAATGAGGACATTGATAATATTTATGATTTATTAACTCTTTAATATCCAAAGCTATGAAAACGAAAATCAAAGATCTAACTTTAGATGAATTAGCGAATACATTCGAGGCAAATGATAGACCTGTTTTACTAAAATTACATAACTATTTGACAAGGGAGAATATTGAATTGTATCAATATCTTGAAATGAAAAATGAATTAAATGATTTCCTTGTTTCAAGAGTTAATTCAGCAATCAAATCATATAAGTCTGGAATAGTAGCCAATTATCCTTTTCCTGAAGAATTATTACACGAAACTCTCTACATAGGTATTGAAAATTCATACTCGGAATATGTAGAATCGATGATAGATGAATTGCCTGTTTTTAAACTAAATTTGAATCGTTCATCACGACAAAAGGAAATAATTAATGAGCTTACAGTATGCTCATTATCCATATTTTATTCAATGATTTCTATACCATATTCTATTAGTCAAGAAACGCTCGACTATAAGCTACTTAAACTAATAGAACGAAAGAGTAAGTCATACAAGTTTGATAAAATAAAATCACCTGATATTACTGAATTTCAAACGAGAGAACCGTTTCAATTTCCAGTAAATAAGAAAGAAGATAAAATTGAAGAAATGTACATTCCATTTTAAAACTGTACGATGAAAAATGTAATATTATTTGCTGGACCAAATGGAGCAGGCAAAACACGATTATCAATTAAACTTAAAGAAGAAAATACCTTACAAAGAGTTCCGTTTAACTTTGATTTATTCGATAGAAGAATCTATGCTAAATGTGTTGATAATCCATATAATCCTGCATTCTATGAATTTGCAAAAGAAGAACAATATGAATTATTCGAAAGTGATATAAAAACTGCAATCAATCAAAATATTGATTTTTACTACGAATCTAATTACAGAGAATCAAGTCCAACAAACAAAGCTGATATTTTCAAAGGAAACGGTTATACTACAACTCTATTTTATATTGCTTTAGATACTTTTGAAAAGAGTAAAGAACGGGCTGTAAAAAGGCATAAAGTCGAACATGGTATTTTCTTAAGTGATGATGATATTCGATTAAATTTCGTTAGTGGACTTAAAAATCTCGATAAAACGTTTGAATTTTGGGATAGACTTGTTTTAATAAATAATAGCATAGATATCGAAACTAAATCCGAAGTTACTAATTTTGATAATGTTATCGTTTTTAGAAATGGAAAAATAACTTACTGCAGTTCTTTAAATGTATTAAGTGATGAAGTTCAATCCTATCTACCAAATATCACCAATGAACTTAATTTATTTAAAGGAAATGAAAGTTCTAATATATTAATTGACAGCAAAATAAATAAAGATAATCTGTTCTCATATATCCATCACATTGAAAAAACAGGTGAATGGTCAAATAGAGAATTATTACGAAATTCGATAGTAAAATATCCTAATTGGGAAACGATTAAAACCTATTATAAGGATAATTATTAAACAATAATGGAAACTTATTACAAATAAATCATAAACATCATGAAAATTCAATACGCATCTGATTTACACTTAGAATTCTCACAAAACAGAGATTATCTGAAAGCAAACCCAATAAAACCCGTTGGTGACGTTTTAGTTTTGGCTGGCGATATCGTACTTTTTAGTGAAATGCACAAACACGATTGGTTTTTCCAATATTGTGCTGACAATTTCCAAAATACTTATTGGATTCCTGGTAATCACGAATACTATAATTCCGACCTGTCCAAACGAAGTGGCATATTGAACGAAAGCTTAAAAAGTAATGTGTTTCTTGTAAATAATATTGCGATTGATACTGATAATATACAATTCGTTTTTTCAACACTTTGGACAAATATAAGTCCTTTTAGAAGATGGCCTATTGAAAATGGCTTAAGCGATTTTCATGTTATTAAGTATGGAGGTAAAAAATTTACAACATTCGAATATAATCAACTCCATAACGAAAGTTTAATGTTTATAAAACAAGCATTGACAATACCTCGTCTTGGTAAAACAGTTGTAGTTACTCATCATGTTCCTACCTTTATGGAATATCCTCCAAAATATAAAGGAAGCGAAATAAATGAAGCATTTGCTGTTGAATTATTTGACGACATTACGACTTTGAATCCCGATTTTTGGATTTATGGACATTCTCACGGAAATGTTCCCGATTTTAAAATTGGGAAAACACAATTATTGACAAATCAATTGGGATATGTAAAACATAATGAGCATGAAGATTTTGAAAATGGAAAGTGTGTTGAGATTTAAGAAATAGAAATTGTTACTATCATTATTTCAAACTATTCCGTTAAATAATCAGCCATCAACTCAGCTTGTTTCAATACCGTTTCTATTGCTTTTGCTTGCTTATCTGGTGGATAACCATATTTTGTTAGAGTTCGTTTAACTAAGACCATTAATTTGGCTCTAGCACTTTCACGGATTGTCCAGTCTATTGTTGCGTTTGCTCGTACCTTTTCAGATATTTCGCGAGCAATAATTTTTAATTGTTCGTCTCCTAAAACTGTAACAGCACTATCATTAACTTCCAAGGCTTGATAAAAAGCTACTTCATCGGTTGTTAAACCAAGGCGTTCGGCTGCTTTATCGGCTGCTTTTATTTCTTTAGCAATATTTATTAATTCTTGAATTATCTCAGCTGT
>Ga0302286_10003005_pt1 | contig 11505 bp, 9 predicted proteins | sample III_Fen_E2_3_FD_198765 | JGI IMG/M metagenome (GOLD analysis project Ga0302286, IMG submission 198765) | Peat permafrost microbial communities from Stordalen Mire near Abisko, Sweden - III_Fen_E2_3 | ecosystem: Environmental > Terrestrial > Soil > Wetlands > Permafrost | place: Sweden: Abisko...
AACTGTAATTATAGCATATGTCCATAAGATTAAGTAAAGCCTGTAAAGATTTAAATGTTGGGATGACCACCGCAGTTGAATTTTTGGCGAAAAAAGGTCATAAAATAGTCGTCGACCCCAATTTGAAGCTGTCGGACGACTTGCACCTTTTGCTTGCAAAAGAATTTAACAAAGATATGGCTCTGAAAATTGAATCGGAGCGATTAAGCCAGGAACGTCTTCTAAAGGAAAAGGCTCCGAGCGTTTCCATAGAGGGGTATAACAAACCTAAACCGGTTGAGAAACCTGTTGAGAATATTCATGTGACAATTTCTGATGATCAGTTGCCTCATTTCAAATCTGTTGGACATATCGATTTGGATTCTAAGGATAAGCATACAGAAGTAAAAGCAGAAGTGAAGGTACAGGCACCGATTGTTGAAAAACCGGTTGTTGAGAAACCTGTTGTTGAAAAGCCTGTTGTTGAAATACCTGTCGTTGAAAAAATTGTTGAAGAAAAAGCAGTTAAAGTAGAAGAAAAGGTTATTGAAAAAGTAGTTGAACAAAAGGAAATCATCACAAAAGAAGTTCCTGTTGAGGTTATTCAACAAGTGAAAGAAGAACCGAAAAAAGAAGTTCCATCTCCTGCTTTAACTCCAGAACCACAACCTGTCGTTGTAGAAAAAGTAATAGCACCAGCACCTGCCAAAGTTGAACCTGTCGAAGAAAAGGTTGTTCAACAGGATCACAAAGTGGAGCATAAAGCACCCGTAGAACCTGCGAAACCGGTAAAGAAATTCGAAGTTTCAGTTGAACCTGAAGCAGAAGTTGAAGCTGTTGAAAGAAATATTGAGACCAAGGATAATGACCACGAAGAAGATGAGATATTTTCGTTGGCCAGACCGATAAGTGATGTTGCCCCGGTAGTTATTGGCACTATAGATTTGGAACTTTTAAACCAAAGTACCCGTCCAAAACCAAAAACAAAGGAACAAAAACGTCGTGAAAGAGAAGATAAATCAAAAATTGTCATTGATGGCAAAAAACCAGTTTTACCGGGAGATAAAAAGATTCTTCGTACAGCTGCAGAAGTAGCTGCTAACCCAACGCCATTACATCCTAAGAAGAAACGTGAACGTTTCTCGAATCAGAAAGTTGACATTACCAAAGTACCTCAACCGAACGGACCAACACAGGGTTTTGCCCATCCAAAGAAAGTAACTCCAGGGACAACCGGAGGAGCAGGTGTTGCAAAACCAAATAAAGATCGTCTGAAACGTACAGTAAAAACAGCTGTCAACGAAGAAGACGTTCAAAAACAAATTAAGGAAACATTAGCTCGTCTTTCAGGAGCGAACAAAAAAGGAAAAGGTTCAAAATACCGCCGCGACAAACGTGATAGCGTTAGTGTTCGTCAACAGGAACAGGCACAACGTGAACGTGATGAAGAAAGCGTTATCAAACTGACTGAATTTGTTACTGCAAGCGAATTGGCAATCATGATGGATGTTACTGTAAATCAAGTTATAGCAACTTGTATGAACATTGGGTTAATGGTTTCGATCAATCAACGCTTAGATGCAGAAACGATCAATATCGTAGCTGAAGAATTTGGTTTCTCAACAGAATATGTGAGTGCCGATGTAATTGAAGCCATTGGAGAAGAAGAAGTAGATACAGAAGAAGATTTATTACCTCGTGCACCGATTGTAACCGTCATGGGTCACGTCGATCATGGTAAAACATCGTTGCTTGACCATATCCGCAAAACAAATGTTATTGCCGGTGAAGCCGGTGGTATCACCCAACATATCGGAGCTTACAATGTTAAGCTTGAGAACGGTCAACGAATCACGTTCCTGGATACCCCGGGTCACGAAGCATTTACTGCCATGCGTGCCCGTGGTGCTAAAGTAACGGATATTGTTATCATTATTGTAGCTGCCGACGACAATGTCATGCCTCAAACCATTGAAGCAATAAATCACGCAGCAGCTGCCAATGTGCCTATAATCTTTGCCATAAACAAAGTTGATAAGGTTGGTGCAAATCCTGAGAAAATTAAAGAAACCCTGGCTCAGATGAATTATCTTGTGGAAGATTGGGGTGGAAAATACCAGTCACAGGATATCTCTGCTAAAAAAGGAGATGGCGTTTCCGAACTACTTGAAAAGGTATTGCTCGAAGCTGAATTACTTGAACTGAAAGCAAACCCGAATAAACGTGCCATTGGTTCGGTTATCGAATCAACGCTTGATAAAGGGAGAGGATACGTTTCAACAATTCTTGTCAATAACGGAACACTTCACACCGGTGATGTTGTTTTAGCCGGAACTTATTACGGCAAGATCAAAGCTATGTTCAACGAACGTAATGTACGTATCAAAGAAGTATTGCCAGGGGAACCTGCACTGATTCTTGGGTTGAACGGAGCACCTCAAGCAGGTGATAATTTCAACGTAATGACATCGGAACATGAAGCCCGTGAAATTGCAAATAAACGTGAGCAATTACAACGTGAACAAAGCATACGTACCAAGAAACACTTTACGCTGGACGAATTAGGACGCCGTATTGCCCTTGGTGATTTCAAAGAATTGAATATCATCGTGAAAGGTGACGTGGATGGATCAGTTGAAGCTTTGTCCGATTCATTATTGAACCTGTCGACTGAAAACATTCAGGTAAATGTGATACACAAAGCGGTAGGTGCTATTTCGGAATCAGATATTCTGTTAGCTGCAGCATCCAATGCCATTATTTGCGGTTTCCAGGTACGTCCTACAACAACAGCACGTAAAATGGCTGATAAAGAAGAAATCGACATTCGACTTTACTCCATTATCTATGACGCTATTGAAGAAATCAAATCAGCCATGGAAGGAATGCTTTCTCCTGAAATCAGAGAAGAAATTACAGCTACTGTTGAAATCCGTGAAGTATTTAAAATCACAAAGGTGGGTACTATTGCCGGCTGTTTGGTTCGTGAAGGTAAAATCAAAAGAAACAACAAGATTCGTATCATTCGTGATGGTATTGTGGTTTACACTGGTGAACTCGATTCATTAAAACGTTTCAAGGATGATGTAAAAGAAGTAGGTACCAATTACGAATGTGGATTAAATATCAAAAACTACAACGACATCCAGGTAGGCGATATGGTTGAAAGTTATGAAGAAACTGAAGTAAGGAAGACATTATAAAAATTGACAATTTAATCATTGACAGTTTACCATTTAAAAATGCCGGATTCGTAATGAATCCGGCATTTTTTGTATGTATAAGAACATTTTCTATTTTTCCAATTGGCTTAACAGTAACTTTACGCCTTTCTCAACATCATTTGTCTCATTCAATGCTTTAATAAATGCGCTGCCAATGATTGCGCCCGAAGAGTACTTGCAGACCATATCACGGGTTGATTTATTGGATATGCCAAAACCAATCAGCCGTGGGTTCTTAAGGTTCATAGCATTAATCCGGTTAAAGTATTCCACCTTATTGTCAAAGGAAGTTTGTGTTCCGGTGGTTGCAGCAGAGGATACCATGTAGATAAACCCGTTGGTATGACTATCTATCAGGCGGATTCGTTCATCAGAAGTTTCTGGGGTAATCAGGAAGATAAATTCAAGGTGGTACCGTTCGGCTGTTTCTTTATATTCAGCGAGGAAATCATCCATGGGTAAATCAGGGATGATCATACCGTCCACACCTACCCTGCTGCATTCCTTGCAAAAATTCTCAAATCCGAATTGCATGACAGGATTCAGATAGCCCATCAGAATCAACGGGATATGAACATCAACACGTACAGCTGTCAGTTGTTCAAACAACTTACGAATGCTCATGCCATTTTGCAGAGCCACCTGGCTGCTATTCTGAATAACAATGCCATCTGCCAATGGATCTGAAAATGGAACACCTATCTCCACCAGATCAACGCCATTAGCCTGCAAGCATTTCAGCGTAGGCAATGTATCTTCAAGTTTCGGGAATCCTGCTGTAAAATAAACTGAAAGTATATTTTCTTTCTTATTCTCAAACAAATAATTTATTCTATTCATAGTTGCACTGTTTATTTTTATTGAAATAGCAGGTTGCTGCTACTTAAAATTACGGATGAATTCTTTTAAAACGGATATGTTTTTCAATCCCGGTTTATCTTCAAATTTACTATTCAGGTCAATGCCTGCAAACTTAGGATGTTCTATTTTCTGAATCGCTTCCGCATCATCAGCAGCAATACCTCCACTCAGCAGGAAAGGTGTCTCACCGGTATATTCTTTCAGCATTTGCCAGTTAAACTTCACACCTGAACCACCATAAGCATCAGTCTTTGTATCGAACAGGAAATAGTCACATACGCCCTCATAGCTTTTGGTCACCTTGAAATTATATGCTTCAGCAATCGGGAAAGCTTTGATAATGATGTATCCGAGTTTTTTTAGTTTCCGGCACATATCCACCAGTTCCGAACCATGCAGCTGCAAGCCATCCAGTTTGTATTTATAGGCAATCGTCAGGATATTCTCGATATCCTCGTTGACAAACACCCCTATCTTCTTAATCGTTGCCGGTAAAGCAGCTAATACACGGCTATCCAGTGGTTCAGCATACCGTGGGGACTTCGGGTAAAAGATAAAACCCATGAAATCTGGTTTCAATGCCGCCACAGCAAGTATGTTTTCGGTATATTTAAGTCCGCAGATCTTTAGTAGCATTTGGTTGATTGGTTATCCCGATAGCTATCGGGAGGTTGATTAGTTATCCCGATAGCTATCGGGAGGTTAATTGGTTTGCACAGATCATACGCTACGATTTTAGAGCCTTTATGAATAAAGCAAGAGCAATAGCAGGATCAGCCTCTTTCATGAAATTTTCACCCATTAAAAAGCCTTTATAGCCTATTTTACGTAGTTCTTTGACCGTGTCGGGTTTTGATATGCCGCTTTCACTGACTTTGACAAAATGATCCGGTATGAGATGTGCCAAATCAAACGATACCTGTATGCTTTGCTCAAAGGTTTTCAGGTTCCGGTTGTTTACCCCCACCATATCAGTATAATCATTGGCATGCCTTATCTCATCTGCATTGTGGACTTCCAGCAATACTTCCAGTCCAAGTTCATGTGCTTTACGGGCAAATTCAAAAGTTTGTTTACCAGTCAAAGCCGCAGCGATAAGCAATATTACATCCGCCCCCATTGCCTTTGCTTCATAAAGCTGGTATTCGTCAATGATAAAGTCTTTCCTCAATACAGGACATGTAATCATAGGTCGTGCATCCGTCACATCCTGAGACCTTCCGCCAAAATAAGACAGATCAGTCAGAATGGATATTCCTGAAGCTCCTTCCCCACTATAGCCTGCCGTTATTTTTACCACATCAGCATCCTCATGTATCCAACCCAGGGAAGGAGATTTACGCTTAAACTCAGAGATAATCCCTGTGTCAGATGCCATCAGGCTTTGCTTCATGGATAAACAGGTACGGGAGAATGCAGAAGCTTTCTCCATATCGGCAATGGATACCAGCATTTTCCGTTTTGCAACTTCTACGGCTTTATCGGCAAGTATTTTATCTAATATTGTGGACATTAAAACATTTTTTCTAAAATAAACAACTAAGTAGCGAATAGGGTATAATGTCCTAATTAATAAAAAATAGAACGCTGATTTTCACTGTCCCGATAGCTATCGGGATGGCGGATAAAAGCGGATTTTTCAAATAAATATGATATTATCCCGATAGCTATCGGGAGGATTTAACTCCAACAAGTTGGAGTTGATCAGAATACGCAAATCAATTCCAACAAGTTGGAATTAGATCCGTTTTAGATCCGCCATCCCGATAGCTATCGGGACAGCGTAAATCAGCGTTCTGTTCTATTGGATTTAAAATGCGACATTTAATTATTCCAATTACTTATAATCAAGCAAATTATGAATTGTTAATTATTAATTATTAATTATCCATATATTTCCTCAAACTTCACAAACACCTTTTTTGCCTGTCCGCTTTCAAGGGATTCGCTCGCTTCCGCCTTGCATTGTTCCAACGGCTTTTGAGGACAACGTGTTTGAATAGCAAAAGCAGAATTGATGACTACTGCATTTCGTTGAGCCTCGGTAGCTTTATTATCCAACACATTCATGAAGATCTGTGCAGCTTCTGCGATGGTATCCCCACCACTTAACTCCTGCTGATTTACTTTCCGGAATCCGAGTTCCTGCGGTGTATACACATATTCACCGCTGTTATTTACAATCTTGCAGGTATCCGTCAGCGATATTTCATCATACCCATCCAGGGAATGCACGATGGAATACTGGCAGCCCAGGTTCTGGTAAATATAGGTGTACAGGCGCATCATCTTCAGGCTGTACACACCCAGGCATTGGTAATTCGGGCGTACAGGGCTGATAAGCGGTCCCAACACATTAAAGAACGTACGAACTCCAAGATTCTTACGTACCGGAGCTACATTCTTCATAGCCGGATTGCAGAAAGGAGCATGCAGGTAAGCAAAACCGGCTTGATCCAACGAACGTTTCACAATATCCTGGTCAGTAGTAAACTTTGCACCAAAGAACTCAAGGACATTTGACGATCCGCTTACCGAAGTAGCGCCATAATTCCCATGCTTGGCTACTTTATACCCGGCACCTGCCACTGCAAAACAGCTACAGGTAGAAATATTGAATGTATTCTTCCCATCACCGCCTGTACCTACTATATCCAATGGATCAAACTCCGACAGATCCATTTGAACCGCCATACTGAGCAGTGCATCACGGAATCCGATCACTTCATCCAGTTCAATGCTGCGCATTAAATAGACGGATATAAAGGCGGCAATCTGCGATTCGTTATATTTACCTGCTGCTATATTGGTCATTACCCCGGCAGCTTCCGCCCTCGTTAATGACTGATGATCGAATAATCTGTTTAGAATTTGCTTCATATTTTTTAGGAGTAAGAGGTAAGGAGTAAGAGGCAAGTAACCTGTACCCTTAACTTTGTTTTCATTTATTTATTTTATTGCGATATATTTCGCAACGAAAATCCTCGCAACTAACGAGTCAGTCTCCCGATAGCTATCTGGACAGCCAATTATGCTTCCAGCCAATTCTTAAGCATCTTCTCCCCATCAGGAGTTAATACCGATTCAGGATGAAACTGTACACCCCGCACATCATACGTTTTATGCTGCAATGCCATGATCATCCCTTCTTCATCTTCCGCCGTAATGGTCAGGCATGCAGGCAAGGTACCTTTTTCAGCAGCCCATGAATGGTAGCGTCCTACTTCCAGTTGATCCGGCAAGCCTTTAAATAAAACATCCTCGTGCAATACGTCCACCATCGAGCTGACACCATGGTGCACTTCCGTCAGGTTGATCAATGTACCGCCAAATGCTTCAGCAATGGCCTGTTCGCCAAGGCATACTCCCAGGATACTCTTCGTCGGTGCATACCTGCGGATAACATCAAGCAATATACCTGATTCGGATGGTACACCCGGACCCGGTGAAAGTATGATTTTATCAAAACGCTCAATATCTTCCAACGCTATCTGGTCGTTCCGGTGCACTTCTACATTCGTGTATCCCAGCTTCTTGACTGCATGTACCAGGTTATAGGTAAACGAGTCGTAATTATCAAAAACCAATATCCTGACCCCTGTCCCCTGAATAGGAACTAAATTAGTTTCGTCTTGTATTTTATCTTGTTTATTATTCATATAGGATATTTTAAAATCAGTAGTAATATTTCTTCCTCCCCTTTAGGGGTCGGGGGGTTATTTGCCGGAAGCTACATCCACTGCTTTTTTCAAAGCAGCCAGTTTGTTATTCACTTCCTGCAATTCACTTTCTTCATCCGATTTAGCTACAATGCCCGCACCAGCCTGATAATACAAGGTGTTATTCTTGCTGACAAACGAACGGATGGTAATCGCCTGGTTAAAGCTTCCATCAAACCCGATATAGCCGATACATCCGCCATATGGTCCACGGTCATGCGGTTCAATCTTGTCAATCAGTTGCATGGCTTTGATCTTAGGAGCACCTGACAGGGTTCCTGCAGGAAACGTATCGGCAAATAACTTAATCACCTTGGTGTCCGGTTTCAACTTACCACTCACACTCGAAACCAAATGCAGAACATGGGAATAATACTGTACTTCCCTGAATACTTCCACTTCAACATGATCCGTATTGCGGCTTAAATCGTTACGTGCCAGGTCTACCAGCATGACATGCTCAGCATTTTCCTTCTTATCCTGCCTGAGTTTTTCTGCCAGTTGAAAGTCCTTTTCATCATCACCGGTACGTCTGAAGGTACCTGCAATCGGCTTGATGTACGCTTTTTGTTTCTTAGCGTCCACTACCAGGTGAGCTTCCGGGGAAGAACCGAATATCCTGAAGTCCCCGAAGTTGAAATAGAACAGATAAGGCGACGGATTTACCGAACGCAACGTACGGTACAACATGAAATCATCGCCCTTATATTGTTGGTAGAACCTGCGTGAAAGTACGATCTGGAATACATTCCCCTTGAAACACTGCTCTTTTCCCTTGCTTACCATTGCCATGTATTGCTCGTTGGTAATATCCGATTTTTCAGCACCAATTGCTTCAAATTCATAAGTTGCAATATTGTTATTCAGCAGGATTTCCTCAATATCTGCAAGAGCAGAAGTTTCACCTTCAAGAAGGTTTTCAATGATGGTTAATTCGTTATTGAAATGGTTGACTGCAATAATGTATTTGAACAATACGTAGTGCAGGCCAGGCATGCTTCCGGGAACTGTTTCACGTGCCGATAGTTTCACATCTTCGAAATACTGAACCGATTCATATGATGAATATCCAAACAGCCCGTTAATGCCTACCGGATTATTATTTTCAGCCAGATCAACTGCTTTGAGGAATACATCGAACCGCTCAGCCACGGTGAGTTTACCCGTTACCTGAGTCTCAATCTTTGTTCCATCAGGATATTCCTCTGTGATCATGAAATGATTCACTGAGATACCACCTATCGGGCAAAAACCAATGTATGAATAACTGTTCTCCACACCGTGGTAATCGGAACTTTCGAGCAATACCGAATTGGTATACAAATCCCGTATCTTAAGATAAATTCCAACCGGCGTCTGTAAGTCTGCCAGCATTTTCTTTGAATGTACGTATAGTTTCATATGATTCAGAACCCCTAATGGGGATTAATTTGTTATTATTTACAACTCAAGTTCTCCTGAAGATCCCTGTATATCCCCCTTTAGGGGTTAGGGGTAAAGTATTTAATGTATGTATCCATATCCTTGTCTCCCCTGCCTGACACTGTGATCACCACGATATCATCAGGTTTGAAGGTATTTTTCTCTTTTTTCAACAATGCCAGTGCATGAGCCGATTCAATTGCCGGTATGATTCCTTCCAGGCGTGTTAGTTCAAAAGCAGCTTCCAGCGCTTCATCATCATTTATTGCCAGCACTTTGGTACGCCCTATCTTAGCAAAGAAAGCATGTGCCGGTCCGATACCCGGGTAATCCAGTCCTGCTGAAATGGAATACGGTTCTGTAATCTGCCCATCTTCATCCTGCATCAGCAATGTCTTGCATCCATGAATAATCCCGGGTGTTCCGATCGTAATGGTTGCAGCCGTTTCGCCTGTTTCAACACCCAATCCACCTGCCTCGGCAGAAATAATCTTCACCCGTTCATCATCCAGATAGTGGTAATACGTTCCCATGGCATTGCTGCCTCCACCCACGCATGCCATCAGATAATCGGGATAATCACGGCCTACCTGTTCCTGCAACTGCCACTTGATTTCTTCGCTTATCACCGACTGAAAGAAACCAACCATATCGGGATAGGGGTGTGCTCCTACCGTGGAACCTACTATATAGAATGAATCGGGATTCGAACACCAATAACGGAAGGCTTCATTGGTTGCATCTTTCAACGTATGATTCCCACTGGTGACTGGTTCTACCGTTGCCCCAAGCATGCGCATTTTCTGTACATTCAGGAACTGGCGCTCTACATCCGTTTTACCCATAAACACAATGCACTCCATTCCCATCAATGCACAGGCAGTAGCCGTAGCCACACCATGTTGTCCGGCACCGGTCTCAGCAATGATGCGTGTTTTACCCATGCGTTTCGCTAACAGGATTTGTCCCAATGCATTATTGATTTTGTGTGCACCGGTATGGTTCAGATCTTCACGCTTGAGGTAAACATTCGTTCCATATTCAGCCGATAAGCGTTTTGCAAAATACAGGGGAGAAGGACGTCCCACATAGTTTTTCAACAAGTCATAATATTCAGCTTTAAAGGTTGCATCCCCTTTGATGGCATAAAATGCTTCCTTAAGGCGGTCGAAAGATCCATGCAAAATTTCAGGGATATAAGCTCCTCCGAATTCCCCGTAATACCCTTTGTTGTTAATACCCCCAGCCCCTAAAGGGGAGTTTAAGTTACTTTCGTCTCCTGCAGTATTCGTTTGAACTTTCATATAAACAATTTATTTATTCTGGTAGTGATTTGTTTTCTCCGATAATTCGGGGTACTAAAATGCAAAAAAGGCTTATCGTGAGTCCGACAAGCCTTTTTGTTATATCTAATTTATTTTGATACTATACACAGGTGTTTCATCTCACGATTTTCTAATCTGTAAGTGCCACCACCAAAATTTGTTTATAGTCAAAATTGAGTTCATTATCTTTTTGTTTGTATTATGGGTGCAAAGATGATAATTTAATTTTATTTACGCAAGAAAAATATCATTTTTTTAATTGAATGCTGCAACTTTAAATAATTTCATTCTTCAATAGTACGAATATCATATCCAAATTTATTTTCAAGTTGCTTCCAAAACTCTTCAACCCCCTCCTCCAGTGGTATACAACCTTCAGGTATTTCATCAGTATGTGAATACGATAGTTTCACCACTCTATTATGTTTTTCCAATTCCCTTACAATTTTTTTTCCTGTTGGGGTACTGTCATCTATGCTGGCTATTACTGACATAACTTCAATGTTTTTATTCTGCAAATATACACACTTCTATTTAACCTGATAACAAAACCAACTGAAATATTGTTTAATGCTGAATAACAATTAAACTCCCTTTTTGAAATTCAATGTATCGTTCATCTTATTGCAGGATAAGAAATATGCATTGAGTTAAAACAATCTGGTTAATACGATCAAAATAATTGACAAATATTATAAAAGACATTTTTCCCCGGCATTTGAATGGATAAAAACATTGAATTCCGATCAACGATGAGCGATTTTCAACTAATTCAACCTGTTTTTTCGCTGTCATTTATTCATACTTGATAGGGGGTTGCCTGAGGGTTGCCTGGGGGTTGCCTGGGGGTTACCTGGGGGTTAGGAGGGATAAACCTCACTGAACCCCCTCGAAACCCCCTGTCAACCCCCTCGAAACTCTCTTTCTACCTAAAATGGGAGGAGTATAAAAATTCTATTGGAAGGAGATTAAATG
>Ga0302286_10003009_pt1 | contig 11495 bp, 12 predicted proteins | sample III_Fen_E2_3_FD_198765 | JGI IMG/M metagenome (GOLD analysis project Ga0302286, IMG submission 198765) | Peat permafrost microbial communities from Stordalen Mire near Abisko, Sweden - III_Fen_E2_3 | ecosystem: Environmental > Terrestrial > Soil > Wetlands > Permafrost | place: Sweden: Abisko...
GTAGCGCAGCGTCTTCTCGAAGCCGAAGCTCGAAGCCAAGGTCACGTCCAAGGCCACGATGGCGTCGGCCTGGTTGCGGGAATTCTTGCCGCCCAGGGAATCGGCCTTGGTGTCCAGGGCCCAGGTCCATTTGAGGACCGGGTTGGCCTCGGCGTTCCAGCGCACCTTGCGGCGCAGCGTGGCGGCGTGGTTGCCGTAGACGGCCATTTCCAGGTGGCAGGAATCGTTCTCACAGGGCTGGTCCCACGCCGCGCTGTCGCCGCGCCGCATGCGCCAGGTCCCGTCCTCGGCCCCGAAGTTGGAAAGGTCCAGGGCCTGGCCGTGCTTGAACGGCTCGGCGATCTTCCAATCGCATGCGACAAGACTCCCGAAGGCCATGGCCATCAGGAGTCTTGCAGTGAATCTTGCCATGTCCCGCTTGCGCATACAGCTCCTTCGCACCATCGCTGGCAAGGAATTGGCGTGCTTTGCTGGATTTCTCGGCATCGCTTGGATGGACAGAGGCCTGTCCGAAGAGGTACCACCCGGATTCGAACCGGGGTTGACGGTTTTGCAGACCGCTCCCTAACCACTTGGGTATGGTACCGTAGATCAAGAAATGTACACGGTCACCCCGGAAATCCCAAGGGGGCCACGACATCACGAGCGGGAAGCTACTTGCGCCAGTCCAGTGCACCCTTGCGGTACAGGTAGATGTAGGCGGCTTCGAGCAGCACCAGGAAGCTCAGGAGGCTCCAGAACATCTCCCAGCCGCCCTTGAGGAAGCGCACGGCCCACGGGTAGAGGAAGGCGACTTCCAGGTCGAAGGCCAGGAACAGCATGGCCACGAGGTAGAACTTCACAGAGGTGCGCTGGTCGGCCGCACCGACGGTGGCCGCAAGGCCGCACTCGTAGGGCTCGTCCTTGGAGCGCCAAGTGGTGCGATTGCGGTTCAGGAACCAATTGAAGGCCGTCATGCCGGCCGGCGCCGCGATGCCGATCAAGACCAGCACGGTGAACGGAAATACGATTTCGAAAGTGTCCATGATGTCTCCAAGATAAAATCCTCACAAGGACTTGAGCAGCTCCAAGTCGTGAATCGACCGGATCTTGTCGATCAGGCAGGCCTCTCCGCCCCGCTTGGCACCGATCGGAACCTCGCCCCCAGGAACTCGAAGCCGTCCAGTTCCCTGCCCGCACCGGACCGACCACGGCACACGCCTGGCCGAAGCGTCACCTGTTCCCGCTGTATTCCGGATACAATTTTCTTATGCAATCCGGGCAAATGCCGTGAGTGGTCTCCGCCGAAAGCAACGCATGCAATTCATCGGTGATCACCACATACTCCTTCGCCTGCGCCTTGACTTTCTTGCATCCTGAGCAGATGGACAGAAAGGATGTGGTGACATCCACGCGTTGAAGCAGCGAATTCAAGATGACCACACGCACGAGCTCGGGGCTCCCGGCGACCGCACCTTCCTTCCCGAGATCGATCACGATGCCGCGTATGGTCTTTGGGCGTCCATCAGCGCCTGTTTCCAAGACCACTCCTCGATCCATGTACCAATGGTATTCGCCATTCTTGGCCAAGATCCTGTAATCCACCTGATAGAGATTGGCTTTTCCCTGCAAAACATCCAGCATGGACTTCATCACCCGGTCCAGATCGTCCGGATGCACCAAACTGGTAAAGGCTTGGTAGCCGCCGTCGGCCAATTCCTGTTCATCGTATCCGATCATGTTGGCCTTGAGAGGACTGAACGTCACGTCATTCCCCTCCACGTCCCATTGCCACCACGGGTAGGGAGACCCAAGCAGCAAAGCCTTCATCTTGTCGATGCTCATGACTCCTCCAAGGTGTCAATTAGGGCTGTTATTTGCAAACCATTCGTCCATAGCAGAGTCTGTTGGTTTTTCTTGGGATACATACAAATACCAGCACACACCGTATCTATCAATAACGTCCGCAGAGCAAGGGCTCCAAGGCAAGGCGCCAAGTGGCCGCAGCACTTTCCCTCCATCAGCCAACAGTCCATAGGCCTTTGCCAATGCAGCATCCGTTTCCAAATCCAACCCATAGCTCATGGTTGGCCTTGAGGAATTGAGCATGGCATTGGCAATGGCAGAATCACCTGAATCGCTTAAAGCAAATATGCTCTTGTCATTTTTCAGCAATTCGGCGTGAAGAAACGTTCCATCTGGATTTTTTACGTTGTAGCCCATCGTCATCCCGAAGGCTTCCATGTAAAAGGCTGCAGCACTGCTGCTGTCGTTCACATACAATGTCGCGCCTAGATTCATTTTTCCTCCTGAGATTCACAAGATTCAATCATCATTTTCTCGCATGAGCTTTTGCCTTGTTCAAATCAAGAAGAATCAGCTTTCGCCCATTAGATATCCAATGGCCATCGCTATTTTTCCCTGCATAAATCATTTCGTCACCCACATCTGAATTTTGCGACGTCAATGTCGCTATCTTTTTCCCATCGTCACACCAAATCGCCAGGTCCATTCGCTTTGAAAAGAAACAATCACCATCAGTGAAAGACACAATCTCATTGCTTGGCGCCTTAAATGACGAAATCGCATTGGTAGATGGATTGATTTTTATGCCTATCCCATCTTGAAACAAATAATACATCCCATTCATTTTTCCAATCCAATCGTTAACATAGCCAACGCTAGAATTTTCTTGCGCACCCAATTCATTAAATGTGAGCTGTTTCGTTATCGATTTCCCTTTAAAAAATATGACGGTATTGGTTCGCAGCATGATCCCAATCGAGTCATCAAAATATAGCCCCCTAGTGTTGTACCCAAATAGTGGGGTATTTTGATCCAACACTTTTGATCCAACATCAGTTGGCCAAGCGCCGCCAATTCCCCATGCATAAATAACCCCTGCCTTTGTAATTGAAACACCATGGACACCAGGCAAACTTCCCGAGGGAAGCGGATAAGATGTTACGGTATCTGAAATTATATATACTCCATCATACTCACTTACCAACGCTGGATATCCAAACTCAGTCTGAACTATTCCTTCATAGTAATTCGTTTTTGATGGAGTAATTGAGCTCTTCACTGGAAGGGTGTCAATTTTTGAGCCAGTGATCCTATACACAATAAATCTATCCGGATCAAACACCAAATAGCTTTGATCGTTATACCATGCAATCCTAAAGCTGGAATTCGATTCCTTGATTGGGATTTGGATTGTCTTGGTAATTACATTAACCTTTTTATCAATATCACTTGTAGAAGATGAACATGACACTACAATCGCTAGCGAAGCTAAGGAGAGATATTTAAGCACATTAGACATTTGTTTCCTCATTTGTTTACCTTCGCGCTACTCAATACTGGAGTTTTCTGCGGCAATACATTTAACTGCGCATTCCTGTTGTCCGGCTTCGTCACCAGCCGAAGTGCCGACATAACAACATGGGGGCACCCGTAAATGGGCAGGCGACTCTATTCATACAGCACTCCAAGGAGATCACAAGGACAGCTAGGGTTGGAATCGATACATCGCAGGACACCTTGGGCTTCGACGTCATCGCGGATGAACGGAAATTTCATCGGAAGGTGCCCAATGCACGGAACGGGTTTGCGGAGATCCTCAAGAGGTTCTTGCGACGGCCCACTTCGTCATGGAGGCCACGGGAACCTACACCCTAAATATAGCTCTGTACCTCCATGAGTCAGGCATCTATGTGGTCGTGGCAAGCGACTTTCGCATCACAGCCACAGACAATCCGGCATTGCGGTGGGTCATGCCCTGTTCAGCTCCAGGCCATGACTGAGCTCACACGGCATGAGGCATCACAACAATGAGGTTTCGATAGTTGGACAAAGGATGCCAGTTCCTCTGTATTCCCACTTTATCAAGCCATTTGCAATACTGACCTGCTGAAAGCCACAGCTAGTTAAGACCCCAGCTGATCCAGCATTATCCACTTCGCAATGAGCAACAATTCGATTCGCCTGGCATCTGCCCATAGCCCAATCAACTAGCGCTAGAACAGACTCTTTGCAAAATCCATTTTTGCGCATACTGGGAATTATTCCAAACCCAATCTCAACGGCGCCGCCATCTGGACGCCCAATAAAGCCAGCGCTGCCGATTATTTCATTTCGCTTATTTGTCACGATCCAGGATCCAAAACCTGTAACACCATGGCAAAGCAGTTCGGATCGAAAGAATTCCAATGCCTCAAGAAGGTCGCGCTCTGGCCATTCATGATTCGGAACAACCCCAATGTCTTCATACAGCTTATGGTCATTCGCCAGCGCTGCATCAATCAATTCCAAAGAAAACGGCCTAAGTAGCAAATGTTCCGTTTCAAGAATCACAAATTGTCCTTTGGCGATAAATTCACCGGCCGCATTTTATTGTTATGCTTGTGTGCTGTAATGATAGTAAAGCTCGTAGCATTGACAGTAATTGTACATGTTTCCGCCACAACATACCAATTTTTACCATGTCGAGATATCTTGTTATTTTCATCAACTATACGCATTCGGCACCATTCCACAACATCACCAGTTTTCAGTCCAAGATTTCGCCTAATCCGTTCCACACCCAATTCTGTGGTATGTATCTTCTCAAGATTGCTAAGCAAATCGCCATATTCAACACTCATAAGCACACGCCTCATTCATAGAATTCAATTCACCTGCTCAATCCCGCCAAACAAATCGGGCACATTTAGCCTTCTTACTACCTCAAAGCACGCCGCCATTTTCTATGATTCTTTTGTTCACAAAGTCCATGTGATATAATTTTTCCCAATGATTGATATTCAATATCCCTTTAGTGAGTCGGATTGCCAAAATACAGAAACTTCCATCACTTTCATTGTTTGCACTGTCTTACCATGAGGCAAACGCCGTGCGGAGCTTACCTCTCAAATCTGAGTTCTTTGGATCTAGCACCCAACCTAAATTTTCACCTATACCACTAGCGGTAAACATTTCAGAGCAAGAAGCAATTGAGATTTCTGAGTTCTTCTCTATTTGCAATATTTTGTTTGATCTGCCGTTTGTCGTGACATAAAAAACACCATCTTCATAGTACGCATCTACACCGCGGACAGCAGGACGCACTTGGCCTCCTGCACCTTGCTCGCGGGCAATGGTTGCAAGTGCAATGATGTTGTCCTTGCCATTGCCAAACATCTGATCAAGCAGTCCAATCCCTTCCTCATAGCCGCTCATTTTCTCTCCTTTCACGTGTTGCCACAGCTCATTTCCATCACCAGAATCATGCTAAAAATGAAGCTATACACTTTTCAAGTACCAATTCCTCAATGAATCCAGCTCACTTGGAGTGGTAAAAAAGTGATTCCCTTCTTCGATGACGGTTAGGGTGCACCTAAATCTACTGCAGAAGCCTTCAATGGTCTCGCGTTCTGTCAAGTTGTCGTTCGCTCCATAGATGATATGCGTAAGCGCGTCCCATCGTTTTACCCTATTGTTCTTGACATATGTGTAGTATTTCCAAGATAACATTTCACCAATCGGCGTTTGGATCTCTTGTTTCTCCTCCAATTCCGCCTCACTGACATTGAACCATTTCATCATATTTGCTATAAGGCGTTCCATGTCCAATATGGGTGAATAGAACAAGCACTTGTCCATGGCCACATCATCAAAAGCAAGCAGACTGAAATATGCTCCAAGGCTGCATCCAAACAGCGAATGCCTATCCCATCTTGCCAATGCGTAATTCTTTATTCTTGAGAGATCACTCACACCATTCCAGACATCACATTTGTAGCTTGGATCATTTCTCTCTCCATGCTCAGGCAAATCAAAGCTGATCACCTGATATCCTCTCGAACACGCTATTTCAGAAAATTCTTGCGCATCCTCTTTCCTTGACATTTTTCCATGAACATAGATGTATACCTTATCGGCATCATCGCCCCACACCATGGCCGGGATGTTATCGATAGTCAATTTTTTGATCAGCATTTTGTAACCATTTAGGAATAGGATTTTTATTTCAATTCATTGTGCTAATTCCATAGCCATCGACGGCGCATGAGCCTTCGATTGTCACATGTCCGATTTCAGCCATCGCTTGATTTTGAGCCTAGATATCTATAAAAAGGCAATGGGCATGATCCCAGCAGTCGCAAAGCCCGAGGTCAGGGCGCTTCGGCCATCAGTTCCGAGAATGTCGTCGGGAGCACGCGCGCTTAGGTGAGCCGAGTGAAGCTGTCGGTGAAGGTGTCGGAGACGAGGGCGTTCATGCCGTGGCTCCGGCCACTCGACGAAGCCCGTCCCGAAACTTGCGAAAGCTGGGAGATCGGTTCCGCTCGGGATCCATCTTGGGTCCGATGCTCTCGGCCCAAGTGCTCTTGAGTTGTCCTGGAAGAGGCCAGCCGGCTTTCTTGATCGCGGCGACGCCTCCAGGGTGGAGCGCATTCGCGAGCACCTCCCAAGTCCCACAGACAGCATCCTGCGCATAGCTGTCGAGGGCACCTCTCTTCGCCTTGGGGTAGACTTCTAGGAGTGCATCAAGGTCACCGAGGATCCATGCCTCGGTCTCTTCAATGGCAAGTCGGAACAGCACGCGCAGGTCGGGTGCCGATGTGTGCGCCAAGGCTTGGAGGTCAGCCAGAAATGTCGTGCAATTCTTGTCGTCCACATCCACGACCACCACGACCTGCGGCGGCTCGGCCATCTGGGCATAGCCACGGAAAAACTTGGGGAGGGAATCCAAGAGGAGACGGCGCTTCAGATCCGGCTCTGCTTCCAGGTCTTTCGGGATGCGCCCAACACCGTGGAAGTGATGGAGTCGCCAACTGTGGGGACTGCGGTAAGGCCCCAGTATCTTAGGGATCAGGTGTTCCACCAGCTGCCGTCCCGACTGATCCTCCACGAGAATTTCCAAGTGCATCAGGACCTCGAATCGAGGTAGTCGCTGTACCAAAGGCCACCTAGCGGGAGCCCTTGCTCGGTCATTCTGTTCGCGACCTCAATGTCAGAGACACGGGTGATCTTGGAGTATCCTGTGCTGTCCTTTTCCAGGATCCAGACCTCCTTCGGCGACAGAGCATCGACAAAGTACGGCTGGTGGGTCGTCACAAAGACTTGCGAACTGCTCTTTTTCCCGTTGGCGTGCGCTCGAAATTCCTCGGCGAGTGTTTCCAGGAGCTTGTGGTACAAGCCATTCTCCGGCTCTTCGATGCAGATGAACGGGGGTGGATCGGGGTCCTCAAGCAGGAGAAGATACGCGAAGATCTTCAGCGTACCATCGCTCATCTGCTGGGCAAGAAAAGGGTCCTTGAACGTGCCGTCGTTGAATTGGAGCAGCACTCGCTTGTCCAAGGTGACATCAGTCTTGATCGAATGGATCCCTGGAATCTTCGCTGCGATCCTGTCCAGGATGGATTGAAATCGCTCCTTGTGCTCGCGTTCCAGGTACTGGACAACATTCCCAATGTTGTCACCGTGGCTGTTCAGATGCTTTTGCGGACCAGCCACAGGGATGCCACGTGCAGCATCGGGCTGGAAGTAAGAGAGGTACCATCCCTTCATGAAGTCGCGGAAACGCTTGATGCGAGGGTGCTCCTTCAAGGTCCCCAAGGTGGCGATTCCCAGCTGGCGGGGATCCGTCAGTTCCACAGGAACTTGGGCAGCGCTTGTTTCGTCGGCCTCTACGGCATCCTCACCGGTCCAGACGGTACCTTGCCCATTTTCAAGGAGGAGGAAGGGATACAACCGGCCACGATCCTTTCCCTTCCGGCTTTGCCGCAGGGTCTCACTGGCTACATAGGGCCTTCCGAATTTGTCTTGGGCAATGGAGAGCGAGTAGGAGATCGGACGGGCATTGGGCGCCTCCCGGTAGAAGATCTCGAACTGGATCGGCCCTTCCACCTCGATCGAGCGGATGCGCTCGAATCCACCCCGACCCTTCAAGTCGCAAGCGGTTTCGACGTCCGTGGTGAGGCAGTCGGCGACAAAGCCAAACGCATCGAACAGTGAACTTTTCCCAGCTCCGTTCCGTCCGATCACCACCGTGAAAGGTGTCAGGGCTTCGGCTTTGGTATTGCCGTAGATCTTCCCCAACGTCACATCCTTGAGCGCCCGGTAGTTCTGGACCCGGAATCCTTCGATCAGTGCCATGATGCCTCCACAATAGCTTTACGCGTCATACCCGAAGCCCCTTCATCCACCAAGAGCGCCATCTGCCCGTTGCGGTGCTTCTTCGCCTTGAGGCTCGGCGTGATGAACTCCGCCTTGCGGCGAACGGGGATCCATTGACCGGTCGGCTGTCCCACCGCATCCAGCTCCCAGTGCTCCAAAGGAGCCTCATACGGGGAGTTCAGAATAGGGTGCTCAAAGAAGGTCTTGGTCGTCAACGGGACTGCCTTGGGTCACGGTTCACAAGTGGGGAACCTGGAAAAGAGCGACATATCCGCCAAATATAAAAATCCGCAAAGGGATATATTTCATCAAATCCCTACAAAAAGGCAGTCCCGCTAGATGAACTTTAATTATGAGTCCAGAATGGAGACGATATTTCTACTTTTGCCACCAATTGGCCGCCCGTAATGCCTTGCGTCCTATCATTAGATTTAGAAACATATTTGATGAATCTAAAAGAATCAAATATGTAGTAATTTGTTGTGAATGCAAAATCATTATACCTTACTTTAAAGCCAAAATACTCACCCATCCATGAGTCCTGCCTAACGCCTAGATATCTCTCGATGAGATCCCTATTTTGGCCAACATCCCCAGCAATCATTCGTCCTCCAATTCCAAGATTTCCCGTAACAGAAAAACGCTGCATTCCAGAGCCAATATCTGTTACTGGAACATCAAACATTCGAAGAGACAGCGCTGCATCCCCACTTAATATAACGACATTATTTGATGTATCAGCTCGTCTCCATTGATATGGAGAAACGTGATAATCCAAATATATGCCAGGCCGCAACTTCCCAAACCCTAAGTCTTTTTGGCCAGCGTATGAAGACCAGTAGCCATTCAATGAAACACCATTATCATCCGGATTCAGTAATTTTGATGAAAATTCCGATTCTATCACAGAAAGATTGCTCACGATTAGCTTTACGCCCCATTCCAAGAATCCAGAAGTATCCACTGGCGAATTCCAATAATCAAAACCGATCGAAAGATCCCCAGTACCTTTTCCTTCTTGTGTTTTACTTAATAGCCCCTTCCCACTTATTTGATATATGTTTTTCCCGGCATTTTGATGCGCAACACACCCAAGACCACGCGCATATATTTTCAGAGTATCGTCATTAACTTTGCTGCTATACTTTTCCATTGCTCGCACCGAATCCTCAGAATACGCTTTACGTATCATATCAACGACAATCGAATCAACTTCTCTCTTTTCTGTTTGATAGCTTCCCGAAAAGTAATGATGGCATAACTTCTTGATACTTGAAGTGTCAAAAAAAGCACTAGAAGCGGTGCTTTTGATTTTTGAATAAACCTCATCTGTATCGGTTTTTCTAACATAAGCATTAAGCGTTAGAATTATCAGTTCAGCCAATTTCCGTCGTTGGATATTCCGTTCATCCACCCGATTGAGTTCCGATTTGAAATTCAACCTTGCCGATTCAATCGAATCATTTGCGATTTTTCGCAAATCAGCACAATTAACTTGGCTTGCGAATGCCAAATGCGAGACCAATAGAATTCCAAGCATACATTCTCCTTACGATGGTTGTAACTAGTGGTTGCTTTTCCTGCATGTATGGTTATGACACACCCCCTGCCGACAGACTCGATGAGCAAGTAGGTTTGGTATAGACGAACTGTGTCTCTAGGCAAGGAGAAAGTCGTTGGTCCGGCGCAGCCTACAACGGCATTGATTCGCTGGATCCATTTATTGACAATTGCCATCACAGTCAGCTTCCCTGATCGAGCCTTTGCTTCCATTTGTTCCCACATGCAATTGCATTGGGGTTTACTGGAGCTAGCTGTGATGACGGAGAAGAAGAACGCTTAGGGGATCTACGTATTGCACGAACGACTGCTGCGCCCTTGGAGGGTATGCTGATACTCGAATTGTATGAGGGATTGGGGAATGCCTAGGAAGGAAACTAATCGCCTGTTCGTGCGGAAGCAAGAAAAATTCCCATCAATCCTTCCGGACATGTCGCGATCGCTTTCCCGATCCCTGACTCATGCGCCTTGGGGCATCGCTAGCTACAAGCCTCGGCCGTGTCGCTTCGACAGATGCATGGGAAAATCTTGCTGTGCGAAAACAAGTCATTGGCGATCAGGCAATCATCTTTCCGTGCCGACTCGGAGTGCGGGAGTGCCTAATGAACGGAAGCCTCCGGATCGGATCCGAAGACTTCCGCAGACTTGCCGGGTCGTGTTAACGCTTCATCAGCGCGAACACTCCCCATCCGAGATATTCCCGCGTGTACGTTGCGTATCGCTTCGGTTCCGAAGACAACTGCTCGCGAACCTCACTGGCCATTTCGTCGTTCGGATTGGACTCCAGCCATCGGCGCATGGTGATCCATTTGGCCGCCTCGTAGCGGTCCCAACTGTCCTGGTCCGCCAAGACCATTTCCACGACATCGTGGTCGAGGTCTCCAAAGGACGCGATCAGCTCGGGAAGCTCCAGGAAATCCGCAATCGAGCCGGCCAGACACCCCTTGGCGATGTCTTCGGTCGGCGGCAGACGCCGCCAGTAGGGCTCACCGATCAGGGCGATTCCTCCCGGGCGAAGACTCCGCGACAGAAGCTCAAGAGTGCCGGCAACTCCTCCGGCGATCCAGGTTGCACCGACGCAGCAAGCCACATCGACCGTCTCTTCCGACACGTAACCGGCAGCATTGTCATGGACAAACCGGACCTTGTCAGAAACGCCCAGCTCTTGGGCACGAAGAATTGCCTTCTTGATGAACAACGGACTCATGTCGATGCCGGTGCCAACGATGCCATGGGCCTTGGCCCACGTGCACAGCATTTCCCCTGAACCGCAGCCAAGGTCAAGCACCCTGGCCCCTGCACTTAGGCGAATGGCGACGCCAAGAGTCGAGAGCTTTTCGGGTGAAAAGGGGTCGTGTATGCGGTGATCACTCTCGGTGATGTTGAATATGCGTGGAATGTCCATGTTGAAACCTCGTATTGATCGTGAATGAATTCTGTTGAGCCTTCATGTGCTTCACGACAATCATCGTTACGTCCTTTCGTTTGGCAACATACCACGTTCCCATTGCTGTTTGCACCAGATTGAATGCAACCAATCTACTTATTATACTTCACTGAGCTGAATTCATAATCATCGCCGAGACAAGCATCAGAAGCCAATCTATGGCGAATCTAGGGATATAGCTTTCTTTTACTTACGAAGCTCCTTCGCTCGCTGTTCCGTGTTGGCACTTCCGTGAAGTTTGTGGGTAGTGCTCATGCGGCCATCGTTTGTGGGTAGAGCTTGAGGCCGGCGAGGTGGAAGAGGACGTCGTTCTTGAAGGCCTTGAAGTTGGCGTGTCCTCGAGCCTTGT
>Ga0302286_10003013_pt1 | contig 11484 bp, 1 predicted proteins | sample III_Fen_E2_3_FD_198765 | JGI IMG/M metagenome (GOLD analysis project Ga0302286, IMG submission 198765) | Peat permafrost microbial communities from Stordalen Mire near Abisko, Sweden - III_Fen_E2_3 | ecosystem: Environmental > Terrestrial > Soil > Wetlands > Permafrost | place: Sweden: Abisko...
GCAATAAGATCGTTGTTGCTATATAGTTTTGAAACTTCGGTTGCCGATAGTTCACGGTTATATATTTTAATATCGTCGAGTGAACCATTTAATGGGTACCATTTACTATCAGGGTAACGACCTATTGACATTACTCGACTATTCATATAAGATGGGGTAAATGAACCTGTAGCAGAATAAACCAAAATTCCGTCAACATAAATTTTTTCTGTAGTTTGTGTTAAAACAAAAGCAACATGCGACCATTTATTTATAAGAGTAGATAAATAGCTTTTATTATTTAATACTTCATTAAAGCCAGTTGAGCTTGTTCCAGATGAAGAAAAATTAATTCCATTACTACTATTTATTAATAAAGTACCGCCGCCACCATTATCACCAGCTTTTGCAAAAAGTGCTTGATTACTTGCACTTGTTGTTGTTGCCCCGTTTCCATCCATTGCTAAATATGTTCCTAAATTTAACCAACAGCTAAATGAAAATGCAGTAGAAACATCGAGTTTCGAATTATTTATAGTATAACAAGTAGGACTAGTAAGACCTCCAAACTGTAAAGCCGAATTAGCATTTCCAAATCTATCGGTTGTTCCTGTTTTTGTTCCAGCAACTAACGTTAGGTTTAATGCATTGCCAGAACTATCAACTGCTGAATTATCGAGTTTATACCAAGCTAATAAACCTTTATTTGGTGCTGCATTTGTATAATTAGCTGCAATTTCAGTTGCTGAAAGGGGACGATTATACATCGTTACATCATCAATTTTCCCTTTAAAGAAATCAACACCTGCAGATGTTGTTCCTGCTAAATAACGTGCTCCAATACGGTAATTATATGAATTACTAAAATTGAAAATAGACGATGCTAAAGCAGTATTAATTAATGAACCATTTACATATAATGAAAGCAGAGTTCCACTTCTTGTAATGGTAAAATAATTCCAAACACCTGCTGGTGGGGTATATATAATATTTCCTGCATCAGTTTCAACGAAGTTAGGACCACCGTAACCAAGTCTAAATTGAGATGTAGCATCAGCACTTCTATCTTTTGTAAATGCAAGTCCTATTTTTGTTACATCTTGATACGCCCAGTACGAAACGGTAAAGTTCGTAGTTCCAATACCCGTAGAGTAGGGAATATCTATAAAACCAGTTGTACCATCAAATAATAATGCACTGTTGGCATTACCAAAACGGTCGGTTGTAGGAGTAACTCCACCAACTATCGTTCCCGAGCGGTTATTCCCACTTACATCGATAGGATTACCATCGAGCGGAAACTTGAAAACCAATTCTGACGTTGTTTGTCCAAAGCTTATCAACGAAACTAATAAGCCGATGATGAGTAGTAATGATTTTTTCATTTTTGAGTATTTAAAAAATTTGTTCAATTACAATGTAAAAATGGTACTATACTTTTAGTAGTATATTTATTTTCGCAAAAATAATACATAATTTTGAAAAAAACGTAAAGCTTTATAAAGTTGTACATATTTATTTCGCTGATATTCAGGCGTGTGAAAAATATTTTTAAAAATTTGAATTTTAGGGCTCAAAAATGATGCTAAATAGCTTTGTTTTTGAATTGTTCGTTTTTAGTATTTATGTGACACAAAATCGAACATTGAGTTAGAGTTTCTGTTTATTTAGTTTGTGTAATATTATGGATTGCGTGAGTATTAAAATGTAGTTTATGTAATTTAAGACCCCGAGGGTTTTCAAAACCCTCGGGGTCTTAAACCGGAATAAGTATGGGTATTCTCCTAGATTCTAGAAAAAAGTCATTTGAATATTCAAGTAGACTGATTGAAGGAAGAAACAATTGTTTTGAAGGAAGAAAACGTTCAATTGAATGTTCAAAACAATTGATTGAATGTATAAACAAGTCAATTGAATGTTCAAACAGATTGATTGAAGGAAGAAACAAATGTTTTGAAGGAAGAAAACGTTCAATTGAATGTACAAACGAATTCATGGAAGGAAGAAACAAAATATTTGAATAGGAATCGAAATCAAAACCACACGAAAGGATTCGTGCGGTAGCAGGGGTTTGGAGGATAGCTGTGTTAGGGAGTATGTGTTGAGACTTTTTTATATCATTAAGCCTAAAAGGCTTAAATGTGCATAACCCTAGGTGTAAACCTAGGGAATAAAAAAACAACGTGTTTCATAACCACGAATGTGGTTAAAAATAGATGGAATTATTATTAGATATTCAACCACGTTGTGGTTGCTGAGGGGGCATGTATTCTGTTGACACCGCATTTCATGCAGTGCTATTCACATTTAATCCCTATTGGGATTTTAAAGATGAAAGCATACCGTCTCATTACGTTTAATATTTCACTTTGGTCTAAAACATTAATCCTTTCGAAAAGCCTCATTGTTAAAACAAAAAAAGCGAGACTTCATTGCTGAAGTATCGCTTTCTGTATGAGTGAACAAGAAACTTATTCCTTAACGAAACGAGCTTTACTTGTTAAGTCTTTCGAATGAATAACGATTTCATATAATCCTATTTTAAGATTAGTAATATCGATTGTAGCATTCGAATATTGACCTTTTTGAACGGTTTGTCCTAGTCTGTCATATATTTCATATCCAGTTATTTCAACGTCAGTTTTGATATGTAATTCGCTGTTAGCAGGAACAGGGTAGAGCGTAACATCAAATTGAGCATCGATAATTGGGAAACCAACCAATTCCGATTCGGCCATATTACTTAAGCTTTGGCTATAAGGTCCGCTATCCGATTTTAGTTTACCCGCAAACACCGAGTCGGGTAAATCGAATGCTATGCGGTATTTGTAGCCTTTTTGATGCTTCTTATATGTTTGGCTTAGAGTTTCAGCTCCCGTTGCATCTGAAGCATAGAGAGTTTCGATTGTGAAGCCATTATTTATAACATATATCTTGTATTTTGTAACCGCTATACCTTTATATGTATTCCAATTTAGGTTAACTTCTGTCGACTCATTTGTGCTTTGTGATGGAGTAAGATGTATCGTTTTATGGATAGTACTTTCGGCAGTTACATTACAAGCCGAGTCCGTAGAAACAAGTTTGTATGAATATGCTTTAATCGTTGCATCTGCACTTTTATCAACATAATAAGTCGAATCGTCTACACCACGAACTGCTATCGTTTTAAATGTACCAGTAGTATCATTTAAGCGTTGAAGTTCGTAACCCGACGTTCCTTTACCTTTCGTTGGAGTCCAAGCAATGATTATTCCTGTATTAGCTTCATTGTAAGAAGTAACTTTTATTTGTTCTGCAAATGTTTTGCGAACATCAACTATTATACTTTGAGTACTTGAACAACCAAAAGAACTTGTTCCTGTAACGGTATATGTTTTGCTTGTTTTTACTGCAAATGGACTGTTATCATTAACTCCATTATTCCATTTGTAAGTTGCAGCACCTTCGCCATGTAATGTTACTTTGCTATCGACACAAACATTGTTTTTATCCGATTTTGCAAGAACAGTAGGTAGGCTATTCAGTTTTACCTCGGTAGTATCGCTCGCTTTACAACCATTACTTCCTGTTACAGTAACAATGAATGTACCTGAATTTGCAACGATAATACTGTCGTTTTTCGTAATACCATCATTCCATTCATAGCCTATACCACCAGTAGCTACAAGAGTATCGCTAATACCTTGACAGATATTTAATACTGCAGGTAAACCAATGTTTCCAATTTTATTTTCAGTTACATTTATCACATCTTTAATTGATGGACAAACTGAAGTAACCCAAGCTTCGGCTGTAATAGTTTCGGCTTTTGTTGTTACATAACTTGTTGCAGGAGTTGTTGAACCATTCCAAAGAATTTTTGCAAAACCAATTGGTTTTATCTCTTTGGTTTGACCAGAACATAAGCTTGTGTCGTTTGCAATATTATTAATTGGAGATGTAACCACAACTTCAATTTCGTCAGAAACCGAGAAACCATCTTTCGTTAAAGTTAATTTGTAAATGGTGTTTTTTGTTGGTTTCACTTTTATCGATGCAGTTGTTGCGCCAGTACTCCAATTGTAAAGATTACCTGCAGTACTATCGCTTGCACTTAATACCGTTGTACTATCTAAACAAATGTGTTTTTTCGATGCTTTAATTCCAACTACGTTTACTGCATTATTGCGGGTTACAAATGTTTTTCCAATGTTATTGCCAGCAGTAAGTTTAATGCTATATAATCCAACAGAATCGTATTGAACACCAACATTTACATCGCCATTTACAAAATTAGGATTAGCTCCCATAAAGTTCCACGACCATGTATTGTATGCAATCGTTTTTCCCGATTTATCAATAATCTTAGCTCTTACTTTCGAACCTCTTGAAATAATAGTTGGTAGTGCAGTCGTTCCATCATTTTCCCAAAGGGTGAAATCAACATTAGGCGTTCCCGATAACATTAAGTCGATAGTTTGTTTAAATGGAATAGTAAATACTCCAATACTTCCTGCTTCATCTTCGGCACGAACTATAATGTTTTCAGTTCCATTCCAAGCACTACTACTTGCAAATACTTCGAGTTGTGTTCCTGTTAACGTAACGTTTGCATTCGATGCTTTATCAACCGACCATTTTAATTTTGATTTAGGAGTATAATCATCTTTTACATATTTGCTTACATCAACAGTAATTACAGTATCGCTAATTTGACGTAGGGTATCAATCTTTGCAAATGTTGGAGCAAGATTATTAACCCATTTATAGCTGTAGTAGAATTTCAAACGACTTGTTTGTTTTTTACCATCTACAACTCTAATGATTACAGAATCGGTAAATGCTTTCAATTTACCAGGACGAGCTTCAATCGTTGCTATTCCTTTGTTAATTGAAATTGTATCGCGTTTATTGATGATAAGTGAATCGAACGTTAATTGATCGAATGGGGTATAATCATCGTGAACGAATTTTTTCAAATCGATAGTTGCTGTTTTACGGAATTGTAATAATGTGTCGATTACTGGTATTGCATCAATAACCGGTGCTTTATCGGGAGTCGATTTCAAAGTAATTTGAATATATTTAACAACCGACTGAGTATCTTTATCGGTAGCCGTTATCGAAACTAACAATGGTTTCGAAATTGTATCTGTTTTAAGTTGGTACACATATAAAACATCGTTTTTAAGAAGTGTTTGTAATGTGTCGTTAGGGCTTGAAAGTGGATACAATGAATATGTTAATGGATCATCGTCGTTAAAGAACAATGGAATAGTAATTTTCAAAGTATCTTTTACATCCCAAACACCATTGGTTTGAGTTAATGCTTTAATACTATATTGAGCAGTATCATTAGCTGTTAATTCAGGTATAGCCGATGGTAATACAGTGAATTTGCAACTATCTTTTACCTTATTTGTACTATCAGATGCAATGTATATCCATGCTTTACCTTTTGCTACTGTAGATACTAAACCTATTGAGCTAACCGAAGCAATACTAGAGTCAGAAGACCACCAATGGATACCCGATGATGTTGCTTTTTTAGGTGTATAAGTAAATGCTAGTTTTTTAGTATTTCCCTTTATTACTGTTAGAGCAGTGTCTTTAATATCCATAGTTAAGATAGGAATATACTGATCGGTAACAGTAAGTATTGATGTTGCAGAAACCGAACCATTGCTTGTTGTAACAGTTACTAAAGTAGTACCATCTGTTTTTGCTGTTATTAAACCATTACCGTCGATAGTTGCTATACTTGAGTTTGCAACTGAATATACTAAACCATTAATTGGAGAACCAGCTGGAGCAACTGTAACGGGTAATTGTAATGTTTTACCAGCTTTTATAGTTAATGAACTTGGTAAAGTAATTTGTTGAACTGGCCATCCACCTTCGGTATAGATATTTTCGATTTCCGATTGACTTAAAATTCTGTTATAAATTCTAATATCATCGAGACTACCATAGTAATTACCTGTAGTAGCATTACCACCTATAAGCAATGATGTTGCTTTTAATAAATCGGTATTAAGTGTCGCATGTGTGTTTGCATTTAAAATCAATTTATCGTTTAAGTAAACCTTCATGTAGTTAGAATCTTTACTTGAAACAAATACATAATGTTCCCAAACATTATTAATAGCTGGAGTATTTGTTGTATATATTCGACCTGTTGTACTAATATTACCAAAATCCCAATACAATGAGGTGTTCCAACGTATGTGAGCATTAAGTCTATTTGCTGGATCATCGGGGTTTAATACAAATACTGATGATCCACTATAGTTAATTGATTTTGCCCAAAGACTAATGGTGATTTCATCTTTAGGTACTTTAAGACCAAAGTTTGCAACGGTAAATGAAGTAGCAGCACTAAAATCATAAGCCGCATTTGAATTTCCGAAGCGGTCGGTTGTTGGAGTAGGGGCAATATAAGCAAGATTACTTCCCGCTGAACCATGAAGACTGTTTCCACTGGTATCGCGCATGTTATTGTCCATGTTATAATGAGCAATCAGTCCGTCGTTAACAGTCGATAAGTTTTCGTTTAATTTACGTTTGCTAAATGCAATATTATCAACAATACCTTCGGCACCTTCAATATGAACAAATAAGGTATTCCATAATTTTGGATTAGTATTATTGTTTGCTGTAGTATCGATAGCAATAACAGTTGAATTTTGATTTTGAATCCAAGAGCTATTTTTATTTGCTAATGAACGAGAACGAACACTTACGATAGCCGAATTCTTAGTAATATTTGAAATCGTCATTTCAACTCGTACCCATTCATTTGGAATATTAACCGTTGTTGGTAAATTAGTATTATCGGGTAAATTAAGACTTTCAGATGAACATCCAGTACTTGATAATAGTGTTAATGCTTTTTTACCTTTATCGTTTTTGGTTACTCCTGTTTTTGTAGTATCGTAAGCAAAACCTATTTCGGTTCCCCAACATGCCGATTGAATTTCGTAAGCTAATGTGTAATTAGCCGAAAGATCATCGAATTTTACTTTTTTAAATAATGTCGATAGTTTGTTACTAGCATCAGCACCAATTCCTGCTCCCGATTGGTTGAAGAACATTGCATACGTACTGTCTTTACTCGATTTCTTTACTTGTATGTCTGTAGATGTTCCATATAAGCTTGTTTTCCATCCGTCTTGTGAACCAATGTTTCCTAATGTTAATGCATTGAAATCATATACATCGGTAATTGATGCATCAACAATATTGATAGTTAAAATACGGTCGAAGCTAACACCAGCAAGATTTGTTCCTCGTAATCTTATTGAAGCAGTTGTTTGTTGGTTAATGTCGAAGATGTAATTTGAATAAAGTACGCTATCGTTTTTAATGCTGAATTTAGCATTATCGCTACTTCCATCACCTCCAATTAGTATGTATGAAAATACTTTTGATGTATCAACTGCTTTATCAGCTTTTATTGTTTTTATAATACCAACTTTAGATCCTGTTGATTGTTGTTCTTTAAAATTATTATTCGATACGTTAAGTTTTACATCTGTATATGGCCATCCATTTTCGTGATATAAACGATTAACTTCATTGTCGCTTAAAGAACGACGGAAGATTCTAATATCATCTATAGAACCTAAGAATCTATGTTTTTGTTCTCCACCATTCCAAAGTCCAATTTGGAAATTATCGCTATTAGCATTTGATGGAGGAATTCCTTTTTTCGATGATACCAATGAATCGTTTAAGTATAAATTCAAGACACTATCTGGAGCAGAATATTTCATACAAAGGAATTGCCATTGTTTTTGAGCAATTGCTGTATCTACTGTGTTTTGAACGTGTGCAAGTCCATTTCCTGCCGAATATGCAATAGTTCCAGTATTGTTTAATCCTAAAATATAACCTGAAATATGAGCACCCGACCAATGATGTTTCGCTATAATGCTTTTTCCATTTGCATCAAGATCATTTTGATTTACCCATGATGTTATAGTATATGAACCATCAAGATCATTAACATCACCACAATTTATATATCCACCATTGAAATTATATGCACTTGCTGCTTTTCCAAATCGGTCGGTTGTAGGTGTTACTAACTGAGTTGTTGAACTTACAATTGTTCCATTTGCATTATGTCCACTTACATCATTTGCATTATTGGTAAATGGATAGTATGCAATCAAGCTATCGGTTAATGATGAAGTAGAATAAACCATTTTAGGAGACCATTCGCTTGAATCTGTTCCTATTATTGATTGAACTGCAAAGTAATATTTAGTTGCAGCCATCAATTGTTTTGCTTCAAGAGAATTTGTTAATAATGTTTTTGCCACAACTTTTGATAAAGCTGTATCTAGTGAATATTTAACTAAATATTTAGTCGCTTTAGGTATTGCATCCCAATTTGCTATTAAAGACGAGTCGGTAATTGAACTTGCAGGACGCATAAATGGTGTTAATTGAGCTTTCGATTTTGTCCAAGCTTTATAATCATCTACTACGGTTCCATTTGTTGAAACTGTTGAAGCTAAATCTTTAACAGTTATACCATTTATTTGGTTAAAGTCATAAGCAATAGAAAGGTTTGATTCTGTTCCAATAACGCCCGAATGAGCATATTTTGAAATATCGTTTTGGCTTAATGCTGAATTCCAAATTTGGAAATCGTCGATAGATGAATTTACATTACCACCAACATATCCTTGGTTTGTACTTACTGTTGCAGCATATTGAGCATCACGTAAAGAATTATCTCCAGCTATTCCCGAATAGTCTGATGTAGGAATGCATTTACTTCCATTGATATACATTACTACTTTTTTGTTTTCTTGTGTATATCCAACATGATTCCAAACATTTGGACTCAATACGTTTTGACATGTAAACGATTGCCAACCACCACCAACAGGAACGCTATTAGCATCTTGGTTTAAAACTAATTTACCATTATTAATGTAGAAATAGCGACCAACTTGGCCTTGTATAGCACCAACTTGACTAAAGATATAGTACGAAGATGAAATGTCTGGTATTTTAATCCAAGCCGACATTGTTAATGTTTGACTTCCAACTAATTTTAACTCTGTTGAGAATGGAATCGATACCGTAGTTGGATTCGAATATGAATTATTTGGTGCAGTTACCGAAGCATCGATAAATAATCCAGAAACCCATTCGCTTTCAACAGCAGTAGCTGTTTTAGCTTGAACTCTATAAAAATAACCAAATTGTTTTCCATCAATAGCAATTGAAGCAGTAGTATCGGTAATAGTTTTATCACTTACGATGTTTGAGAAATCGTAGTTAGTAGCAACTTGTAATTTGTAACCTTTTGCAATACGAACATTATCCCAAGTTAATTTTATGCTGTTTACTGTTTTGCCAACAATAACGGTATCAACTTTTCTAATAAATGGAGTAATCATTGCTTTTGAATTTACTAATTCGGGAGCAAATGCAAGGGTAGCATTTTGTTTGCTTGGCGATTTATCTTCAATAGTAAATCCATTGTAAGAATTGAAATCGTAGTTTAATAGTAAACCTGTTTCGTTACTTTTTAATTCGCGATGCGATTGAGCTATGATGCTATCTTGTGATAGTGCATAATTGTAAATATGGAATTCGTCGTATTGAGCCGATGCTGTAGCTTCGTTCCAATTGCTCTTTCCAATATAGTTTTGTGTTGTAATAACTCCCGATGGAATAGGCATGCCCGATTGTTGTCCAACTAAAATTCCATTATAGTAAATTTTTGCTGTACCAGCTTTAAATGTAATTGCAACGTGAGTCCATTGATTTGCTGGAATCGATTTTGTTAATTGCAATGTTGCTCCTGTAGTTCCTTTGTAAATCGAAAGTAAATTTCGTGAAGGTGAGAATAATATATTATCGCTTGGAGCACCATTCCCGAAATCAAATAAACGATAGTAAGGAGTTGTGTTTGTTAAATATACCCATGAGTCAACAGTAAATTCACTGCCAAACCAAGCACCAGATGGAACTTGAGCGTATTGGTTAACGCCATTTAACGAAAGTGTTTTTCCTGGAGCTGGCGATGGAGTTACAATCGACGATGTTGACCAATCGCTAGTATCTTTTGTTGAAACTGAACGAACTCTAAATGTATATTTTGTTCCTGCTTGTAATGCTGTAAATGTTTTTAAAGTATCAGTTACTGATTCAATTTTAGCATTTGTGAAATCAACAGTAGATGATAATTGTATTTGATATTGCATGTTTGGAACCTTATCCCAATTTGCAGTAAAGCCTGTTTCAGAAATGTTTTTTGCTGGTTTTATTGTTGATGCAATAATTGCTTGTGATTTTACCCAAGATGGTGATACTTGAATAAATGTTCCAGCATTGTTTTTACCTGTAATGTCGGGTAAGGAATTTCCTTGTGTTTGGTCGAAATTATAGTATGCAACTAAACCCGATTCTTTTCCAGTAAGTGTAGTATGTAAAGTTGCATTAATTTGTTGTTCTGTTTTAGCAATGCTCCAAATACGGAATTCATCAATTTCTCCATTAAAAGTATTGTCGTATTGACCAATAGTGAAAATTTGTTGTGGGGATAATGAAAATGGTTGAACTATTGTTGTTGTATTCATTAATATTCCATTTTTATATGCTCGAACAGATGTTCCATCACATACAATTGAAACATGTACCCATTCATCAGCTTTTTCAAAAAAACCAGGTATTACTGCTCCAATAGTTGAGCTAGTTGAAGCATTATAAAGTTTAAAATGTAGTTGATTACCATAAACATACATAGCAGGAACAGAAGGTGCACCTCCGCCTAAAAATGCATGAAATGCTCCATTTAAACAAGTAGCATTTGGAGCAAGCCACGTTTCAATGGTAAATGTTGATGGGAATGGAGAACTCAATTGACAGTTTACAATATTATTTCCATTTATAGTTAGTGCATTTCCAGGTAAAGTCATACCTGAATTAATAACAGCAGTACTCCATTCGCTTGTGTCGGTAGCAGTAATTGTACGAACACGGTAATTGTATGTTGTTGCTTCAATTAATCCACTAATTGTTTTTACTGTATCGGTAACATTTAATGTATCTCCAATTGAAAAATCGGGTTTAATTGAATTTTGAATTTGGTACGAAGTTGCATTTGCTATCTTTTCCCAATGAGCAGTGTAACTATCTTTCGCAATGTTTGAAGCTAATTTTATGAAAGGAGTTATTAATGCTTTCGATTGAACAGAATTAGTATAATCGCAGTTGGTTACTGTTGCTATAATTCCTTTACCCGATGCATCGCTAAGTGTTGAGCCAATTACGTTTTCGAAGGTGTAATTTGCAACTAAACCCGTAGATGTTGATGCAGGTGAATTATGCATATATTTTGTGATTTCCGATTGAGTAAGAGTTTTATTCCAAACAGAAACTTCATCAATCGAACCTGCTAAAAATTCGGTGTTCGAACAACGACTTAATAATCGAATATTGGTAGTAGTTGCTATTGTAGGTAATTCAACATACACATTAAACCATTGATTTTTTGGT
>Ga0302286_10003014_pt1 | contig 11484 bp, 8 predicted proteins | sample III_Fen_E2_3_FD_198765 | JGI IMG/M metagenome (GOLD analysis project Ga0302286, IMG submission 198765) | Peat permafrost microbial communities from Stordalen Mire near Abisko, Sweden - III_Fen_E2_3 | ecosystem: Environmental > Terrestrial > Soil > Wetlands > Permafrost | place: Sweden: Abisko...
TGCTTTATTTTATCTTTCTCTCATTGATCTTCTCTGATTCCGTTATTGTTAGTTTCTGGTATAACAGCAAACAACTTCTTAGCAGAACTACATGAGCAGCATGGACTCCCCAAACCTTTTTAATCTTCAAATGCAAGTAACGAAATGAATAAAAATCATTTTAGCTGGCATCTCTGTATCTTCAATTTGATGAGAGCGCTCGCAAAGGGACTAATTCCATTATGGATTCCATTTTATGCTATTTTCGAAATCAAGATGTTCTAGATTCTCTCTATCTTCTTTAATAATTACTTAATTAAACACTAGAATTTACAATGAGCTTTGTCTCAAATGATCATCCTTAAAAAGTCTAATTCAATAAGTTTTTTTAATTTTTCCTTATGTGAATCTGATAAAGGACTCAGAGCCCAACATTACAGAAAGCTCAAGCTAAATAACAAGGACACGACTTATTTTTGACCCATAGCTAAACATCTCAATCTTCTTTTTTCTTTAATGTCTCCCCATTTAATTTAAGAAGAATCCTTTTTTTACTCAACAAAATTTGAGAAATTTAGAAAAAGCATAAACTTGATTACTACTATTTTGAACATTTTTCTTATTTTTAATATTTTAAACCACTCAATATGAATGCCAAAAAATTGATGCAAAAGAGGAAAAGAATGGGTTGGCACATTTTTTGAGATAAATAGGTGGGAGGAAAAAATCAAATAGGCAAAGACTATCTGATCTGCAGATGGCACGAAATTTAGGCTTTTGAGCATACACAAAACCCCCCTTTGTTAGATTAATGGTGACCGAACTTTCTTTTGAGCGTTTTAATGGCCCTAAAAATTAAAAAAACTCATATTTCAATGCATGGAGGATTTAAACCTTAAACGAATGATTGAGATAAATAAGTTAAAGAAGTGAAGGAAAAAGAGAAAACATAGGAGAAACTCATGGAAATGAATTTTCAAAATCCAATAATAGATCCAAAATGGATGCTTTAGATGCTTTCTAACTCATTTTTTTACAATATCAAGGGCATGCTCAATCAAGATACTATGCAGAACCCTATGAATAATTAATTACCAGTGCAGGGGATGAATTTCTATGGAGCCAACCCAGGAATTTATTAAAATTAGCAGAGACTTGGAAGTGATGGGAATCTAAATGTCCCACAAGTTACAACTGCAAACAACCATAATTACAACAACCCACATTTTTCAGAAGGAAATGCTACCTCATACAAGCAGTTTATTAAGAACAATAACAATCAAAGCAGCAATAACAATACTAACAGCACTGTTAGTAAAGGATTAAGTCAGTAACTTGGAGAAGCAGTGAATTCTCAGAATTCTGTTCCCCCAGGAGGGCATCACAATCATGCTGCGACAGTATCGTAGTTTAAGAATAAGAAAATTATTGTGAAGCACTCCAATATTGTGAAAAAAAAGAGGCAAATTAAAATATGGACAATCGAGGAAGATGAACTTCTCAAGCATATCTATGAATAATAACCAGGAAAATGGAATGAAATTGCTGCTTAGATATCAGGGCGAAATGCTTCGTAATGCTCCCAGAGGTGGAGGAGAATTTTACCAACGAAAATTCGAAAACCTTGGACGAATGAGGAAGATTAAAAGGTTTTGGAATTAAGTGAAAAATATGGGAAAAACTGGGGAATGATTGCCCAGCATATCGAAGGCAAGACAGGTAAGCAAGTCCGGGAGCGCTATATTAATAAACTTGATCCAACAATCAAGAGGACTCCTTGGTCGGAAGAGGAAGATCAGAAAATCTTAGATATGTTCTTAGAGCAGGGAGCAAAGTGGTCATCAATTTCAAATGAATTGCATGGGAGACCTGAAAATACTGTTAAGAATCGCTTCTATTCTCATATCAGTAGAATTTACCTTTCCGAAGAGTCAGCTTATTTGTCTAATAAGAATATGGACAACACTCAGAAAGTCAAGGATGCTTGTGCGAAGTTACCGCATTCATAAAATATTAAGAAACCAATTCCACGGAAAGGAGGTGCAGCAACAGCAGCAGAGGAAGATAACGATGAAAATGAAGAAGGTGATGAGGAAGAAGATGAGGAAGATGAAGAATGTGATGAAGAAGATGAAAATGATGAAGGGATTGATGAAGAAAATCAGATAAATAATAGCAATAACAAAAATATCGATCAAAACAATAATTCAGCTAGATAATTTGGAACATTAGCTTAGAAAAGTGTCTATGGAGAGAGCGCTCAATAAGAACAGATCAAAAAGTAAAAAATTATTAAAATTAGAGAACAATAAATAGCAATTAAATCAATATTATTTTGTCAATTATTTTCACATCTAGAAAGAAGGAAGTTGGAAGCAGATCAATTGGACTGCCAACAGCTGAAAACAGAAATATATCTGAAGCATTTGGAAGTGCTCAAGTAAATAATGACAGGAAAATATTAAAAATCGAAGAATAAGATGATCAAGAAGAAGAACTAATCGATGGGCACTTAGATAATCAAGAATAAGAGTAAAATTGTATTAATTTACGAAACCCTGCACCCGCTCAGTGTGGATTTGAGCCACTTGTAAAAAATGATGAAAAATCATAAAATAAATAAAAATCTGGACTGTCCTTGATGACAAATCCAATGCTAGCCAAGCGAGGGAAGGTTATTCAGAATATTGAAATACCTAAAGTGAAAAACTAGGAAAATAATATGTAGAATAATATTCAACAAAATAATCCAAACGGAAACAATAACAATACACAAAATTTAAACAACAACAATAATAGGAACAACGGGAATTAATAATCTATCTCCAACAATAATAACAATAACAATAATTAAACTGCCTCAACCGAAAACGAAAATGGTATGACTGGAATTGGCATGATCAGTAACAGCAATTTAGATTTCATGAACAATACTCCGCAGCCTTACTTTGCAAATTTAGCATTATTCAACTAGCAGCTTACACCTTTGTACGCTCATCAAATGCATCCACAATAATTCTAGCAATAGCAGTAACAATCCCAGTAATAGATGCAAATGCTAATTCAACAATAACCAGTTTAGACACCACTTGAAACAGCTTCCCCTACGTTTGTACTAGCGAATACCATAAATTCCCCAGCGCCTCGTTCTTCCCTACCTCTCTTTAAGCCTCCTTCATCGATGGGAAACACTACTCCTTCTGCGCTAACGCCACTCATGGCAAACAATTACGGGTAGTATTTTGTGTACAATCCTAACTAATCCCTAGGGATGCTGACTCCTTCTCCATTTCCAGCATATCAGCATATGTTCAACCCGTACATGATAAAAAACCAAGGTTCTTCTGTATTTCCTTCGTTAGTGAAACTTGGCTAGAATTCACTTAATAATGACATAGATAAAACACCTTTAGAGCAAACAGATAACAATTCAACATTTCTTAATCTTCTTAATAATTAAAATAACAATAACAGTAATAATATTCAAAATAACTACTAAAATCCATTTGATCAGACGCAGAAATAGTAGCCAACGAACTTCCCTTAGAAAAATATCTAGTAACCTGCAGGTGGAAACTCCAATGGAAATGAAGTTTACAACAACAATACTAATTTTAATTAGTCATCTCCACCTTAGGAGACAGTTAGAAATTAGGTTCTTGATGAAAAAAACACTCAATGCATGCAATTCATTGATTCCCCACTTTCAACTTTATAACTAGGATTTCCAGGCATGCAGTAGGTTAATTTAGCACTTCAAACAGGATAAAAGAATCTGCTTTAAAGATAAGAGCCAACTAAGAAAACCTAGTTGGAGCATCTTCTACAAGAATTTACATCAATGGATCCAGAATAAAAGAGAAAATTCTAATTGATGATCTCAGGACAATAACCGGCGGATGCTCCTCAGAGTGATCAATCAGAGTAGATCTAGCAAGCAGTTGTTCAAAGTGCTTCTGTCAAAGAAGAAAATCATAGAAACAGCTTTGCTTCTCCAGAGTGACAAAAACTGAACAGAACAAAGAGAATTTACAGAACAACAACAGCACAACAAATCTTCATTACCATAATGAAATATTTTTACACTTATTACTTGTCATTTTCAATATGTGTTGACTCTTCTAATCTGTAACTTAATATTACCTACCATATTACAATCCTTAGGTTTCAAATGTTTCAAGCTGAAAAGCTCACTTACTCCCCAAAAAGATTCATTTTTAGTAAAATTTAGATTACTTAATATTTGAATTTTAAATGTGAAAACTGAAGATAACATATGAGTTTAGTATTGTATTACAACAGTGAAAATAAATATAAATTTAGAGTTGAAAAATCTTATTTCCTTGATTGTTTAGTCTTTGTTCTTGATGGATTGCAGGTAAAAACTTGGCACTTATGGTCTGCCTTTTTTTTGATTTGTTTGTTTGGGATGATTTTAAAGATTATTTCATCTTTAGAAGAAGTTCATTGTAGGTACATTTCTTGCGATAAAATGCTTTGTGAATGTTTATCAAGAAAGTTCGTCATGATTTACCCAAATTCATTAAAATCTATTTGCTGATCATTGTTGGAATCGAACTGTTCTATGATTTCCTTGAAGCTTTGAACAAGTTCTTTGCTCTCTCCGATTCCAAGAGTTTAGACTATTTCTTAGAGAGTAATTTTTCCGTTGCCATCTTTATCAAAGAGATTAAACGCATCCATGAGTTAGTCTTTAGAATAGGTAGCACTGCAGGCAAGCATAGAAGAAAGGAACTCTTCATATTTTATTCCACTTGCATTTTCGAACCTCGAAGACAAAGAATGGAAAAATATTTTTTCAATTTCATTATGGCAGACATTGTATTCTTAGTCACTGAACAGCTTCGAGAATCCATTCTTCAGCTCATCTACACTGAGCTCACCATTCTTGTCTGCATCGAGAGTTTGAAATATCTCTATGTATTTCGCTCGTTCTCTTTTAGAAATCGTATGCGATGCAAAAAATCCCAAGACTGTTTTCTTGAATGTATTTTACTAAGCATATTTCAAGAGATTATCGTACGAGAGTCGCAGATCTTACGTGTCTATTGCGGTTGTGTTGTGGAACTTTAAAAACCACGGATGCTTTAGTGCTTCCTTAGCACTGATTCTTTTTGTGTAATCTCTGTCAAGTAATTTTAATATTAAATCCTTCGCTTCGTCGGATACATTTTTCCAGCAGTAATAACGAAAATTACAAGTGAAATCTTTAACTTATCCGAGCACTTCCTGCTGAGATCTCCCGCATATTGGAGGGGATCCTTGAATCAACGTATAAAGTACCATACCAAGACTCCACAAATCGACTTTTTCATTGTAGTGTTTTGATAAAACCTCTGGAGCTAGATAATGCAAAGTTCCACATCTTTTTGTTAGAAATGTGTTTTCGCCTGGAGGGAGTTACTCTGCTAAACCCCAGTCAATAAGTTTAACTATAAAACTATCCCTGGCGTCATTAAAATCTAGCATAATATTCTCAGGTTTAACATCTCTGTGAACGATACCTTGTTTGTGTGCTTCAGATAACGCCCTGAGAACTCCATCAGCTATTTTGCAAGTTTACTGTTCTGAAAATTACCCTTTTAAGATAATATAATCGAAGAGATTATACCCATAGCAGCGTTCTGTAATAACATAAATACTCTAGTCATCTTCAAAATACTCATAGATCTTCAGCACATTCGGGTGAGAAAATTTCTTCAGCATCATAACCTCTCGATAAGCTTCTTGAAAGCTCTTTAGAACAATCTTCATAGCTCTTTCCTCGCCTGACCCTCCTTTTTATCGGATCAAGAACACTTATCCAAAGCCACCTCTTCCAAGCATGATTAGTTTTTTCCCATCTTTCTAAGAACAATCTTGATTTACATCATCATAGTCATCAGTGTATTTTCCGTTTTTCCGAATAACTAGGGTATCTATAAGGGAAAAATTACCTCTAGATTATCCCTCTTTCTTCTCTATTATTGAGTTTGTTGCTCCATAGCTTCCCTTTTGAGGTAGTTAATTTTGTTGCCCAGTTTAAGAAGTTGCTTTGATTTGACCAGCAACTCCATTTGTAATAATTCCTTGAGGATCATGGGAGAAATTTCTTTTCAATTTGAGTTAGTTGTTTAGATCTCCTGACTCCGTTGCTTTTTTACCAATAATCGGATCACTTTCTTTAAAAAAAAGACATAAAAAAGATTAATAAACTGAATTAGATATTTTGCAAAATATGAATATACTTACGTCCTTATTTGTTCTAATTATCTTTGCTGTTTTGAAATGTCAATTCCATGTGATTCTAATTATTTTGCATTGGCTTTCTTTTTTATTTTGAAGAACTTGAGCTTGACCCCTCAGATGGAGCTTCAAGACTCCCCAAAACATCAATATTTCCTTTTTAATTTTCTCTTTTTTCTTTGGAATTATGAGGTTTTTCGCCAAAATGTTGCTATTAATTCTCAAATTGTTTTTATTCATTCTCATACTATTTCTAATACATTTATCCATTTTGTGCTTGTAAATTATGTCCTCCTCCATCTGGTTATTTAATCTTCATTTTGGAAAGAATATCTTAGCTATCTTAAATAACTTTATTTTTATTAGTATTAATGCTATTAGTGGAAATATTCTTATTGGGGAGAAACAATGCCTCTTATGAATCACAGAGGTGAGTTGGGAAATTCGCTGCTAAAGAAGATTACATCCTACAAAGATCGTCTCCAAAAAATGCGTCAACTATCTCTTCATCCTTGGGAGCGTTGCCAATTTAATATAATTGCTGCTCACTCTGCTTATTGCTCTTCAGATTCTCAACAATACCGTTAGGACCTATTTTTTACCCTATTTTTAGTGAAGTTTTTTGTTGCCTGATTGGAATCGCTGAGGATTTGTTTTTGGATTATTTTGATCGATTTTACAATTCTACTGATCCACTACTACTTCCTCCAAGCATCCCTCTTTTCCCTGTAAACATTCGTACTGTGTTTATTCAGTAAGGTTTTTTTAAGGGATTTTGCTAAACTGAAATGATGAGTAAAAGGTTTTGATCCACTTCTAATACTTTGTCAATTTTGTTTTTTCTTTAGCAATATTATCTTTTAATCAAATTGAATAACCTGACCGCTATTATCTCCAGCTTTAATTTGAAAGAAACAGTAAAAGCAAATTATTCCCTCCAAATTTTGTGCTTGTGGTAGTGGATTTTTTTCATATTTTTTGATAATAAACAATCTTTGCCAAAAACTTGTTATTTTTATCATTAAAGCATTGCATTCTTCGCAAATGGAAGCAGCCAAATCTCTTTTGGTATGGACTCATATATTTTTGAAAATAGCAATCTAAAAACTTTCTCTCTTTATTTCTTTCTAACTGACTTTTTTTCTCAATTTTTCAAAGAATAACAGAGCAGTTAACCTTGGAATTAGAGCAGGATTACTTTCAGGTACAGTAATACTCTTCGGCTATGTTGGTGTATCGGGAAAATAATTCAATCCATTCTCTGAAAACAAAGTTGAAAGAGTCTACTATGCCAAACCAGATTATGCAAATAAATCGATCATCTTCTATGAGCGTGATCTTCCCCATACGATAAGGGAAGTTTGATGTTGCATATGTAGAAATACATATTTAGAGCAGTTTCAACGACTATTACAGTAGTTGATTTCGAAATATTTATATTTTACCGCTTTTCTTAAACGAAGTTATGGAGTTTCCTGATTACAATTGATAACTAAAGTAATAAGAAATAACAGGAAAATATTAAATCATGGTATTAATGTGCAGATTTTTAAAGAATGATGGCTATTTGGAGAAGGAAAGAAAAAAATGAATTTTAATCATAAAATTTCAATTTTTGTATTTCTGTTCAATCCAAAAATAACTCAATTATCTTGTTTGCTTCTATTGATTTTTGGAATAATTAAGAGTTCCAAAACTGCTTTGATATTAAAGAGCTAAATCCAATCTCATTATTTGCCTTTCTATTTACGCAGTATTCAAATACATATTAAGAAAATTTTGTAAAATAATAAAAAGTAGAAAAACCCAAGAAATAATGAACGACAGATTTAATTTCCAGAGCTAAATCGAGCATCTGCATTTAAAGTACGTTGGAACAGGAACCCAAGAAACAACTAAATGGGAATGGGGCACCAATATTCAGCGTGATTCTCTAGCCTCACATATTGGGCATCATTCTCGCCTGTAGTATTTTTCCATTGCAGAAAACGAAACAAGTGTCAGACTTAAAAACAGATTTCTAGATAAAATGATCTAACCATGTGGTCCACCTCCTCCTGAACGCTCTAAGAAAGGAGATTACTGAATTAAAAAACAAAAATGGCTTGAATTCTATGCTATCTTCTTATATTTTATTTGTGTTTTTAGTGAGCAAGTATATCTGTTTACCAACATAAATTTTGTAAAAACTGTAGATTCGTAGACACACACTACTTAAATTACAGCAATTCATTCTAAAAACTTAGAAAAATAATTAATTTTTGTTTTGATTTCTTCTTCATTTTTCTTAATATGTTGCAATGTTAAAGTAACTCAAAGATTATTTTATCACATGCAAAATATAAAAAAATAGCTAAAAATCTCTCAAATTTTATTTTTATTTCTCAAGATCCTTCGTATTGGTCTTTGTTGTTGAAATTCTAGATACTCTTTCTAAAGAAAGTCGTCGAATTGACAACTTTACGTTTTTCAAAGTCTTGAATTTCTTTGTTGATTTGTTCCATGCGTTCTTTTGTGACATGGATATTATGAGCCATGAGTGCAGAAATGAATGCAAAAATTGCGAAGTGGACAATCACTTGAATTATCAGCATAACCTAGAGAAAAGAAGAAGTCAGTCAAGAAAAAACTGCTTTTATTTTTCTTATTAAGTAAACACACATTTCTTACGATAATAACGAAAGGAGAATAAACTGCTTATCTCATCAAAGGAGGAATATCTGGGAGGGTAGATGCAAGTATCCTTAAGTCTTGAATGAAACTGGAAGCTTTGTGATATTTTATTCAAAAAGAATTAAACAATTTTAAAATATGAACAAGAAAAAAAAGTTGTTCTTAAATTTTTACAAAAGGTTGCTTTTATTGACACTAATATGGTGTAAACAAACGAATCGTGGTTTTTAATAGCTCCATTGATGAATGTCATCCAGCTGAAGGAAACTATGAAGATGATTGAAAGCACCACTAAAATGAGGCTCCAAGATTTTTAAACAAACTAATTGTAGAGAAAAAGTCAAAAATGTTAAAATGTGCAAATTATTGTTTACATTTTTCTTTTTCAATCATCAAATTTCTTACAGTTGTCATGATCTACGAGTAGATTTTGAGTGTGAAAGACCAAGAAGCTAAGTACTTAGTGAATGAGAGCATAAGTAGAAGAGTATTTATCGCGGTAAGTGTGTTAATCACATTTTCTTCATCTATGTAGCTGTCCATGTGGATGTATGTTGTCGTCATACTAATCAAGCCGTTGCGTTTATCTCGAAATGTCTTAAGTACTCCAGCTTGAACCAATATCAATATCAGCGATACTATATCTAAAAAAGGATTATAAAAAATAAGGTAATTCATGAAAAAAATTGAAGGAACAATTGTTGATATTCTCATAAAAATATTGTTGAAAAACTTTACTGATAATATCAAAGAACAGAGGTCGCTTAATCAGGATAAACAGCCAATTAAGATTAATGATATAATATGTGTGATCTTAAGTGTCCTCTTGTATTGCAGTTTTCTTCTTTTTTTATTATGATTAAGGCTGCGAAGTTCCGAAATTCTTCTCAAACTCCTCTTGCTCGTGTTTCTCCTTGAGTTTGAGTTTGTCATAATTTGCTTTTCTCTGCTAATAGAGCTGCACTGTTATGTTGCTTGTGTTAGCTTTGTAGACTCCAAAATACTCAATGAATGCAAAAATCAGCAACGTAGAGGATATCACGGTCACGCAAGTATTAAGAATATTCTCCCTCGAAGTTTCTGGCTTCACTGAGAAAGTGTTCGTTGTGAATTTGAATTACTCCAGTGTGCCATCTGACATGACATTGTCCACATCGATTTTAGTCTAAGTCACCATTTGACTGGGAGTGTTATATTGATTGATGTAGAATGTCAGGGATTTCGTCTGACAATCAATCCATATTTTTCTGGAATTAAATTTTACAAAAAAATGTACAAAATACAATTTGATTTTTCTAAATGCTAAAATGTTACTCCAAATCTTCGAAAGCATTGTAATCACTGAGTATCATGTCATCTGGTATCCTTAATATAAACCCTTCTATGTCAGTGCCTTATAAATTCTAATACTAAAATATTTTGTCTGTCAGCGTCCCATATGCTTCTTTGCTTTCTTCTGAAAGATCCAAACAAGAATTTGTCGTGCCATCAAAATTATACTATGCTTTATGCTACGGAGGCACATAGCAATCAAGATTCTTTTTGTATCTTCGTTGCACGATTATACCAGGCATGCTTGCAGAAAAGGTTAGATAATCTGTAGTCAGTTATTACGAACCGTAAATGGAAAATATTGATAGAAGCAGCTAAATTTGGTGAAACAAAAAAAAAAATCAATAAAACTATTGTTTACAACAAATTTGCAGAGGTTAATTGAAATAATGAAACCATATGATATATTTACGGTTTAGACAATAGGTACTACTCTCACAGATTGATCGGAAGTGTCATAAAGACCGATCTAATCTTGATAAGAATTCTCCGTTACTTTGTTGATGCTTTAAACAAAATATTAGTAAAAAAGGAACAAAAAACAAATCAATTAATGTACTTATATTTATGGACTACGTCAGTGTTTGCATATCGATTAACTAGGAATATTGCGATTAGAGCGAGAATGGCAAAGTTCTCGAGAATATGCTTAATATAGAATAGAATTTTTGGGAGTGCTCGGAGAAAATCAATGTTGCTAAAACTTCTTGATTTCTTGGAGCTTTTCAACGCTGAACCTTGAGTTTCATCATGCAGTGTGACTAAGGTGTCTATTGGCTCTTTGGAATTAGGGCCTTGGTAATTTCTTTTGTTCTTTTCCTTTCTAGGGTTCAACAAAAAGAAGGAAAATGTGTTAGGTTTCATTTAGAATTAAGAAAATTGGAATTTTTAATGTTCTTTTTACTTTATTTCGATGAAGAGTGTAGGCACGTAGTTCTTGAGTGATCTAAAGACATTCGGAAATAGAGCTGTCTGAAGGTTCATACTGTCTAGAAGAATGTTACCGCTCTCATCGAATAAAAACAACGATTCTCTTTGGATGCTGTAGTTTCTGAGAGAAAAAGATAGAAAGAACAACATTCTCAAAAGTGGTTTCTGAATAAGTTTGGATATAAATTAAGACAACAAAGGGGGAACTTCTGTCTAAAATACATTCAAACTAGCAAAAATTTAATTTGCAAGGTAATCTCTAAGCGTTGCAAACTTTTAAATTGCTGTTAGATCAATAGGTAGATCGTTAATTTATTATCCATT
>Ga0302286_10003015_pt1 | contig 11483 bp, 6 predicted proteins | sample III_Fen_E2_3_FD_198765 | JGI IMG/M metagenome (GOLD analysis project Ga0302286, IMG submission 198765) | Peat permafrost microbial communities from Stordalen Mire near Abisko, Sweden - III_Fen_E2_3 | ecosystem: Environmental > Terrestrial > Soil > Wetlands > Permafrost | place: Sweden: Abisko...
AGCACCAATTCTTTCAATACCTGCATTGGCATAATTGACTATTTCGTAAAGACGTTGCCAGGTATTTTTCACTTGTCCCACGGTAGCATCCAACTTCATAGTGTAGTTCAACAACTGGTCGGCGTAGGTCCCCTTTCCGCTCAAAAACCAGAGGTCCGAACCACCTTCGGTAAGGAACATAATGTCTTCGCGACCGTAGAACTGGGAGCTGAAGTTATAATAAGAAGCATTTACTAAAGTGTTCATTCCGGCTTCAGTGCCATATACATTCGTTGCCGTTGAACCTGATGGATTATACTCGTCTAAAGAACAAGAGCTAAAAGCCATCATACATATCACAACAATGATTAGGTTTGATTTTATTTTCGTTTTCATGATATTTATTTTAATTATTTAAAAACCCAGATTTAAACCAAAAACCAGTTGCTTGGTCAAAGGCATTGTTTCATCTCCACCTCTTTCAGGGTCGTAAAACTGAATCAAATGGCTTTTAGCTATTGTAAGCAAGTTGGAAGAAGTGGCATAAAACCTCAGTTTGCTAAATCCAAACTTTTTAGTCAGCTGTACAGGAACAGTATATCCCAGACTTACATTTTTTACTTTAAAATAAGAGCCATCCACATAATTTAATGACATATATCCGGTATAGTCGTATAAGTGTCCATCTTTTTTTGGACGCGGAAAATCATTAGAAGGATTCTCCGGTGTCCAATAATCCAGATATTCCGGACTGTTAGCAACACCTGATGGATCGAAACGACCTAAGAACTGAGCATTGATCATTTGACCCCAACGCATTACCAGATAGATATTTAAATCAAAGCCTTTATAAGTAAAAGTATTGTTAAAGCCTCCGGTCCATTTAGGTGAACGACTTCCTAAATACTGACGGTCTGCAGTGGTGATATTCATATCGCCATCACGATCAACTATTTTAAGATCTCCTGGTTTAAATGCATTTGCAACCCCATTCAATTTGTAAGTAGCCATTTCAGCTTCCTGTCCCGTCTGCCATATACCATCTAATTTATACGAATAGAATGAATCGATAGGGCGACCAATCAGCAAAGAACCTATTTCCGGGTTTTGACCCTGAATGATGTCTGCATTCGTAATCAGGGAAACAATCTTTTCATTATTGGCTGCAAAGGTTATGGTAGAGCTCCATTTAAAATTACGGGTTTGAATATTTATCGTATTCAATGCTATTTCAATGCCCCGGTTATTGGTTTTTCCAATATTCTGATACGTAGAAAACTGAGCTGAACTGGATCCACCGGCACCTGTTGATGGTGGTAAACTTCTGGCCATAAGAATATCGTTGGTATTGATATTATACAGATCCAGATTTAAATCAATTCGGCCTTTTAAAATTCCAACATCAAGACCTAAGTTTGTAGTAGTCGATTTTTCCCAACCTAAATCAGGGTTTCCTACCAAATAGCTATATTGATATGTTGGGGCGGGAGTATCGTTAAATCCAAATTTAGTGTTGGCAGAAACAGATCCCCCTTGTGTGGCATAAGCAGGAGCACCTGCATTACCCGTTGTACCATAGCTGGCGCGAATTTTAAGATTACTCAACCAGTTATTTGTATTTTCCATGAATGATTCATCACTTAAGCGCCATGCACCTGAAACAGATGGGAAGAAAGACCATTTATGACTGGGTGCCAAAGTGGAAGAACCATCCCAACGTGCTGTACCGGTTAAAAAATACTTGCCTAAATAATTATAGGAAAGACGACCGGCAAAGCCCAATGTTTGTGTTTCAATATAATTGGATGAAATCGACCGGCTATCAGTGTTAGTAGCACCTAATGCATAATACTTGTAAGAATCGATCAGTTGGTTGACCCCTGATGCATAATAGAGTTCATCCATTCTATTATTCCACGATGATATAGCTGTGGCTTCCAGGCTGTGGCCTTTAATGCTTTTATTATAAGTCAGGATATTATCTACCGAAAAATAACGATTCAATTGATTTGTAGCACCCTCCTGGTTGGTATAACTGCCACCGTATTGATCGGTAGAATATTGACCATTAAAAACACCGTTACGACTTGCTCCTATGGTAGCCGAAACATTGGTGCGCCATTTCAAATCTTTGGTAGGCTGAAGAATGATATAGCCCGTTGAGAATGTTTTTAAAGAAATAGTGTTGTTTACAGCTTTATTATCGGATGCATAATTGGCAAGGGGACTCAGTTTTGTAACATCTCCGGATACAGGAAATATATTAATCGAACCATCGGCATTGTAAGGGGTGCCAAGTGGCACGTATGTAAGCGCCTGGGTAAGCATGCTGCCAGACACCTTATCCTGGTCGGAATAGGTGAGCTGAGAACTTACTCCGATAGTTAGCCATTTATTTACTTCATAATCGAGGTTGCCTCGAAATGAGTATTTAGCAAAATCATCATTTTTGAAAATACCTTTTTCATCATAATAACCCAACGATAGGTAAGATCTTACTTTGCCTTTGTTTGAGGATATAGTCAGGTTATGACTTTGCTCCTGTCCCTCAACGGTTAACTGATCGATCCAGTTTACCCATTGGTTACCTTGGATGGCTTTCCATTCTTCTGCAGAGAAAATCTTAAAATCATCAGCAGTTGAAGCCCATTGTCCTGAAGTACGATAAGCTTCACGGCGTACATTCATGTATGATTCTCCTGTTCTTGTTTTTGGATAGCTCACAAAACCATTGACACCATAATAACTATCAAGGGTAACACTTATTTTATCATCCTTCCCTTTTTTGGTTGTGATAATCACAACTCCATTGGCTCCTAACGAACCATAGATAGCAGTAGAAGACGCATCTTTTAAAACATCAATGCTTTCAATATCGTTTGGATTTAAGTCAGCATATGAACCACCCTGTACACCATCAATGATAAAAAGAGGTTCGGAATTTTTTGTTTTGGCACCGTACATATCGGTATACCCAATTGTTTTAGTTCCACGAATTAATATATTAACCCCAGCACCGGCACCCCCGCTCGATTTTGTAATATCCATTCCTGCAACTCTTCCCTGAATAGCTTCCATGGCGTTAGAAGTAGGAGTCCGAACAATATCGGCTTGTTTTACTGAGGATACAGCACCCGTAAGGTCTCTCTTTTTTACAGTACCATAGCCAACTACAACTACTTCATCCAGATCCCGGTTTGTTTCCAGTAAAACAATATTGAGATTGGAACTAGCCGCTACAGCTTGAGGTATGTAACCTAGATAAGAAAATGTAATAACCGATTTTACTGGTGCTTCTATCGAAAACCTTCCATTAATATCAGTAATTGTTCCAACTTTGCTGTCGGTCTTTAATTGTACAGAAACTCCAATCAGGGGTTCCCCGGATTTGTCGTTCACTGTACCTTTAATTATAATTGTTTGCGCCTGTGAAAACAACGTCAAAGAAGCAAGTGCAAATATTAATATCAGAAAAGATTTTTGAGTACTTTGCATCATTGATGCAGAGAAATTAGGTTTGTGTTTTTTCATCTTTTTTAATTGATTTGAGTAAATTCAAAGTTGTCTTAACTTGATTTAATTAATGTCTTCAATGCTGTTTTATTTTGTTGAATACCTCCTTTTTTAGTTGATTGAAAAAGTATTTTACATATTATCATTTATCTGTAAATCGAAAGAAACAATTACTTGACAGAATCGAAATTTGTGTCCTGCATTATACTTGCTCTTTTGGGAATCAAATTTCTGGTAATTCAATATTAGAGTGTCCCGATTGCTTTGTTGTTTTTGACAATACACATTTCAAACATTCGTTGTTGTTTTATAATCGATTAAAATAAACGCTATTCGTTTTCCTTTATTTTCGATAAACAAGGTTGGCAAAAATAAACACTTTATTTTACTTTCGAATTAAAATAGTTTATGTTATATAACACAAATAGACATCCGACAAAATTAAATTAAAAATATAAAATATAAAACACTGATTATATGACTTATATGTATTTATAAATAATTCAAATTAACAATATTTCAAAATACATTCTATCAATAAATAACAATGATTAACTTATCAACATAAGCAAATAGATATCAAACGAAAGTAAAACAAAATCATAACAAACAAATTACTGCAAAAAACAAAGTCTAATAGATATTTTTTGGTCAATTCACGTGTCAACTTATCACGAACATATTTCTTTCTGTTTTGGTCACTAAGTCCTGAGAATAAAAAAAGAACACATATGAAGATTATCCTTCTCTATGTGTTCTTTTTTTTTAATAAAATACTTTTTACCACTCTTACTCCTGTCATATCCGACAGTCCGGGCTGCAACACCAGTTGCACTTACATATCCTGATCACATGGGATCTACATCCAGATTCACCCACAACGATTTAAACCTTGGATCGGCAAGTACCTGATCGGTGATTTGCCTGAGTATCTCCTTGGCACGCTCGGAAGAAGCCTCATTCTCGATCTTAAGCAGGATGTGCTTGATATACATATTCTGGACACGGGCAACCACAGGGATATTCGGCCCAAGCACACGGGCACCGAATACCACTCGCAGGTCATTAGCCAGACGCTGTGCAGCCTGGCTCACCACGTTCGGGTCACGATGCCGCAACACCACCTGAATAATGCGGTAAAAAGGCGGATATTTAAAGAGCTGGCGTTCCTCACATTGTGTAACATACATGGCCTTGAAGTCATTGCGTATAACCTGGCCAATGATAGCATGCTCCGGTGAAGATGTCTGCAAAACCACAGTGCCCCGTTTATTTTTCCGTCCTGCCCTGCCACTCACCTGTGCCATTAACTGATATGCCCTCTCATGGGCACGGAAGTCAGGAAAATTGAGCATGTTATCGGCATTAAGGATACCTACCAGACTGACGCGTTCAAAATCCAGTCCTTTGGATACCATCTGGGTACCGATAAGAATATCTACCTTGAGTTGTTCGAAATCGGTAATAATTTTATCGTATGACTTTTTAGAACGGGTAGTATCCAGGTCCATGCGTGAAACACGGGCATCGGGAAAAATAAGCTTTATTTCGTCTTCTATCTTCTCGGTACCAAAGCCTTTTGTCGATAAGCTCCCGGGAGTCCCACATTTGGGGCAGATATTCGGGATCGGTTCGGTATATCCACAATAATGACAGGTCAGGGTGTTGAATACTTTGTGTACCGTGAGGCTCACGTCACAGTTTTTACAATGCGGTACAAACGCACAAACCTTGCATTCGATAAAAGGAGCATAACCTCGCCGGTTCTGGAACAGGATAACCTGTTCGTGGTTCTGCAGGGCTTTACCTATTTTTTCGATCAACAGGGGCGTAAAAACGCCTTCCATTTCTTTTTTTCGGTATGCTTCCTTCGTATCCACCACTAAGATTTCGGGCATGGCCATTTCTTCATGGCGTTGATTCAGTTCCACCAGGCCGTATTTACCCGTTAGGGCATTGTGATAGGTTTCTATAGCCGGGGTTGCCGTTCCCAGGAGTGTCTTAGCCCCATGCATGGATGCCAGCATGATAGCGGCATTGCGGGCATGGTAACGTGGCGCCGGATCATATTGTTTGTAACTTGATTCATGTTCCTCGTCCACAATGACCAACCCTAATTGCCTGAAAGGAAGGAATACTGAGGAACGTACGCCGATAATGACATCATAGGTTTTATCGTTCAGCACATTGTTCCATATTTCAACACGCTCGGCATCGGAGAATTTGGAATGGTATACGCCCAATCGTTTCCCAAAGACCCGCTTCAACCGGGAAGTTAGCTGGGTGGTCAATGCAATCTCAGGAACCAGGTAGAGTACCTGTTTTCCTTCGGCCAGCACCTTACTGATCATCCGGATATACATCTCCGTTTTGCCACTGGAAGTCACGCCATGCAACAATACGACTTTCTTATCAATAAACTGTTTCTCAATTTCGTTATAGGCTTGTTGCTGATACTCGTTCAGCGTATATTGTTCGGAAGTCGAAACGTCTGATATATCCAGGCGTCCTATTTCCTTCACATAAGTCTCCAGGGCACCACGTTCCACCAATCCGCTCAGGACAGCAGCAGAAGCCCCGGAGCGTTCGAGCAGTTCTTTGCGGCTTACTTCCCGTTGTTTCGAAGGCATCAGGCATTTGGATAAATCGATGTACATCATCAATACTTCCAGTTGCTTCTTGGCACGCCCCAGTTCGTCAAACAGGCTGCGTAAATGATCTTCCTGCCTTGCTTCGTTGGTGAGCCTTACAAAGGTATCGGTTTTAGCCCTGAACTTCTCGGTCAGTTCTTCACTTATTTCCACAGCTCCTTTTTCCAGCAACTGCTTAAGGGCAGGCATCACATCACGAATCTCAGTTAGTTTATTCAATTCGGACACAAAGATGGGCTTCCCATCCGACAATGCATCCAATAGCCGGCTTTCCCTTTCTGTCAGGTGAGTTTCGGCCTCAAAGTCAGGGTTAATGCATACCAGGGTTTCACTTTGTAATTTGAGTCCTGCCGGGACAGCTGCCTGATACACATCCCCCATATAAGCCTGGTAATAGGAAGATATCCATTCCCAGAATTTCATTTGAGGCCGGCGCAATATGGGTTCGTTGTCCAGCAGGCAGATAATCTCTTTTGCTTTGTACACCGTTGGAGGTACGATATGCACCAAATAAATGACTCCCGTATACATTTTCTTCTTCCCGAACTGAACCACAACCCTCATGCCAATGCGTGCCTGATCAGCCCATTCCTCAGGAACAGCATACGTAAAAGTATTGCCCAACGGCAAAGGTAAGATTACATCAACGAATTTGGGTGATGACAGCATGGTCTGATTAAATTATTAACTGTATTCTTGTTTAACAGTGTGATCGTAAATTTGTTGAATTGGAGGAATATGAAAATTGAGAACGTACAATATATGCCAGCCAACAACAGGCAGGATACATCCGCAAATTGCTGCAACCCCGACCTAACTCCATTATTTACTTATACCTGCAGCCTTCAAAATGATCGTTCACCATTCCGGCGGCTTGCATAAAGGCATAACAAATGGTTGAACCCACAAACTTAAATCCACGGGCCAGAAGGTCTTTGCTCATGGCATCCGACTCAGGTGACTTTGCCGGGATATCCCCGTTACCTGTGGGATGATGGTCTATGGTAGTACCGCCGGTAAATTGCCAGATATAGCGATCGAACGTTCCGTATTCGTCCACAATCCGAAGAAATGCCTTTGCATTGGCTACTGTCGCCCGTATTTTTGATTGGTTCCTTACAATGGAGACATCCTGCATCAGCTGCTGGATACGTTCTTCATCATACCCGGATATTTTAAGAACATCAAAATTATCAAAGGCCAGGCGGAAGTTTTCCCGTTTATACAGGACAATCTTCCAACTTAACCCTGCCTGAAAAGCATCCAGAACCATAAATTCGAATAGCTTGCGGTCATCGTGCAACGGCACACCCCATTCCTGGTTGTGATAGGCAAGCATCAACGCATCGGCACCTGGCCATGTACAATCTTTAAATTCAGCCATAATTTGTTTTATTCCAATTTACTAAATCTCATTAAAGTTACTTGTTGCCAACAAACTTCATAGTGCAAAAAAATGTTGTAATTTTGTATTTCATAAATTTCTACTGCAAAGTTAGAACTTATTTTAAATATTCCATAATCACAAATTGGGCATATGAATAATGAATTTAAAATTGATCCTTTTATTATAATTGAAAAGTATTACGAAAAAGGAAGTGACATATACAACATTTTAGTGAGTCACAGTCAGCAGGTAAAGAACAAAGCACTTGAAATTGCAACAAAGCATCCCGAATTGCAACTTGATAAACAGTTTATTTCAGAAGCTGCCATGTTGCACGATATAGGAATTTTCATGTGTGATGCACCCCGGATATTTTGTCATGGGTCACACAATTATATTGAACACGGATATTTAGGTGCTAAATTATTACGGGCAGAAGGATTGTTCAAACATGCCCTGGTTTGCGAACGGCATACAGGTGTAGGTATCAGCCTGGATATGATCCTTAAGAACCACATGCCCCTGCCGCATCGCGATTTATTACCGATTACTTACGAAGAACAAGTGATTTGTTATGCCGATAAGTTTTTTTCAAAAACACGTTCCGGTGAAATAATCCCACTGCAACAAATACGGACCTACCTGAAAAGGTATGGTGAATCGGAAGTCCTGCGGTTTAATGCCTGGAACCAGTTGTTTGAGAGTGAAAAATCTGCTTAATAGAACTTATGATAAAAACCGAAGCTCAATAACTGCTTAAATTGAATTTGTGCATTTTCACCTTTTGTCAGGATAATCGTATTATCGTATCGGGGATTAATGGAGATACGGGTGGACATGAAACGGTTTATCTTCATATTGCATACCATTTCCCAATCAATTTCCACTTTCTCATAATTGGTATAAAAGGAGAGCTTGGAGTCCAGCTGTATTTCTTTGGACACAGGATAGCACAGTGTAGCGGTAAAGGAGCTACCGATTTCACTCAGCACCCGTTGTCCTGATTTTATACCAAAGAGGTTCGGGTCAACATGCTTGCTGTTTTTTACATAAATATACTTATAGGATACCGGCGAAATCATCAGGGAGAATATCTTCTTGTATTTGTAATCCAGCCCGACTCCAACGTTGATACGAACAGGAGTAAGGAAAGAAGTTTTCATGGTTGTTGAATTAATCCCGTTATAACTATTAAAAAGCTGGGTAGAGAAATCAACCGAGCCACTGTAGAACCAGTTACCACCTGCTTTCACCCCTAATTTACTGTTTATTTTAAATACATCATCATTTGTGCTCAGCTTGCGCAACGAATCCCCGGCAATTGAATTAAAACCCATATGCCATTCACCGCTGTTTTCCCATTGGATACATTTCTTATCATCGTAAACCAGACGACCGGTTATAATCCCTAAAATGGCAACATTGCTGTACCCCCCCTGGTACCAGTTGGACGAAACATAATTTTGGGAGAATTGAGCATCTGCCTTGGCTGTGTATTGCCAGGGACCCATTTGTTCACGCCTGACGATAAGCCTCCTGCGTCTGAAAGCCGGGTCATCAGTAACAAACTGAATTTCCCTGATCGGATGCCCCTTGATCAGGTGACTCTTATAGTTATCCGGATCAGGCAAGTCGTCAAAAGTCATAACATACAAATCTGCCGCATTCCTGACAATTTGCTCCCGGGCATACTGACGTAAGTCTGCCACAGTCTGTTCGGCACTTTTAGTTTCAACAGGCCGCAACAAGCAATCCGACAAAGTCGTAGCCTTACTTCCATAATACAGGGTTCTGTAATCAGGCCGGATATCCCAGTTGAAATCGAAAGGAAGGCCGTTATACACAAGTTCAATGAAAAACGGATTTGCCAGGAAAAGCAGGGAATCAACATGTACGCGTGATGGCTTCTCAGGCACACTAAACTGAATGGTGGTATCAATCGGAGAAATCTCCAAATCGGAGATTTTAGTCTCAACCGGCTTAATGCTTGTTTTTGATTCGTTGACAGGAACGACAGGCTTACCGGTTATTGTCAGAGTTTTTGGCTTTGAAATGGTATCTGAGAATAGTCCATGCATCAAACTATCCGTATCAATCATGGTTGACTTTGCTATATTTTCATTTTCGAAATTTTGATTTGGTTGAATAGCCTGAACTTTAAGTACAACAACAATAAAAACAAATGTAATCAATACTTTAACCTTCATTTTTCGATATTTTAAATTAATCCAAACGCTTGCAAAATTACTAAGAATTATTGACCCTTAAATGTCAATAATTCTCAAAACCTGTTGGAAGAGATTTATTTCCGGTCTTTGCACCCAGCTCTTTGATCTTTTCAGCAGTACGGATAATATTCCCGGAACCTTCTTTCATCTTTTTCATCGCATCATCATAGGAACCGGAAGTCCGGTCTATATTCGCTTTGATCTTTGCCATATCTTCGGCAAAACCAATGAATTTATCGTACAAAGCTCCACTTAACCTTGCTATTTCCTGGGCATTCTTTGTCTGGTTCTCTTGTTTCCAGATCGACGAGATGGTGCGTAAGGTAGCCAGTAACGTGGTCGGGCTCACCACCACAATCTTACGCTCCCAGGCATAGGAGAATATCTCACTATCACCCTGGACTGCCACTGAAAAGGAAGCTTCAATGGGCAGAAACATCAAGACAAAATCCGGCGTATTGAGGTTTTGTGCATTCTGATAATTTTTCTCGCCGAGTAATTTCACGTGACTGCGCAAGGAACTGATATGATCTTTCAAATACAAAACCCGGTGTTCCTCTGTCTCGGCAGACATTAATCGCTCATAGGCAACCAATGATACTTTCGAATCAATAACAACATGTTTATTATCGGGTAAATGGATAATCACATCAGGACGCTGCACCAAGGCATCATTCCCCTCTACCACAACTTCCCGTTCATATTCCTGTCCCCGGGTCAATCCGGATCGTTCAAGCACCCGTTCCAGGATGACTTCACCCCAGTTACCCTGCTTCTTGACATCCCCTTTCAGGGCTTTGGTCAGGTTATTCGCTTCCTGGCTCACCCGGGTATTGAGTTCGGTCAGTTTACGTACTTCTTCGCGCAGACTGATTTTATCCCGCAACTCTTTGTCGTAGGTTTCGTCGACCTTTTTCTCAAACAACTGGATCCGCTCTTTCAACGGATTCAGTATTTCACTCAGGCTCTTATGATTCGATACGGAGAATTCTTCAGACCTCTCCTTCAATATTTTTGTTGCTATATTTTCAAATTCAGCCGTCAGCCTTTTTTGCAGGCTTTCAATCTCTATCTTTTGATTCTCCAGTTTTCCGGCTAAATTTTCATTTACCGCATTCAGTGTGGCTATCTCATTGCTGCGGTTGCCTGCCAGTTCCGATTGTCGGGTCAATTCTGCCTGCACCAGCAGTAATTCTTGAGTCTTTAACCGGAGGGTTTCGTGAGCTACCGATTTTTGAGTTTCAACATCAGCCAAGGCAGCTATCAGTCTCTTTTCGCTTAGATCAGAAGACACCTTAAGGGTTCCCGCTTTACGTGAAAAGACAACCCATGCCGCCAAAAAGCCTAGCATCAATGCAAAAAAAGCCAGCATATATTCCATAATTCACTAAAAGTTGAAAGGTCGACAGGTCGAAATACTGATATGGTTAGAAGGATCCATATCCTCCTTTAAAAATAATATTCTTTCGTTCAAAATAAACTATGCTTCATTGAGCAGTCCTATCTTTTCAAATAAGCATTGTCCGGCATCATCAATCGAACAAAGTCGGATGATCCTCCTCCAGTTTCTTGATAATGGTCATCATGAGTGCCTCGCGGATAAACTTGGATTTATTCTGCACTTTATACTTTGAAATGTAGCGGATTAAAGCTTTATTTTCTTCGTCATTCAGGGTGAAAATTTGTCGGTGAGTACGTAATGAATTACGTTTTGAAACCAAATTA
>Ga0302286_10003018_pt1 | contig 11473 bp, 9 predicted proteins | sample III_Fen_E2_3_FD_198765 | JGI IMG/M metagenome (GOLD analysis project Ga0302286, IMG submission 198765) | Peat permafrost microbial communities from Stordalen Mire near Abisko, Sweden - III_Fen_E2_3 | ecosystem: Environmental > Terrestrial > Soil > Wetlands > Permafrost | place: Sweden: Abisko...
CTATAACTGCAATTTGAGCATTTGGTAAAATCGAGCAAACATTCGACAAGTTGCGTCTGAAAAAAGTGTACTTATATTCTAGGTTTTTCGTGCGCACTTTTATGCATTTTTTGCTTTTCCTTAAATTGGCGTCTGATGCGCTATAACTGCAATTTGAGCATTTGGTAAAATCGAGCAAACATTCGACAAGTTGCGTCTGAAAAAAGTGTACTTATATTCTAGGTTTTTCGTGCGCACTTTTATGCATTTTTTGCTTTTCCTTAAATTAACGTTTTACATGACACGGACGCAATTTGAGCATTTGCATAAAATGGACGAACTTTCGCCAACTCAAGTCTATAATTTTATACCTGACTTGGTGTAAGCGCGTTGCTCGGTTTTTGTGCTTTTTCTTAAATTGGCGTTTGACGTACTATGGATGCAATTTGAGCATTTGCACAAAATGCACGAACTTTCGCAAAGTTGGACCTATAATTTATACCCGACTTGGTGTAGGTTCGGTTGGCCCGAAAATGGACTTGTGGGATTTATGGAAAAAATACATACATGGGGTTTTCGAGCAATCTTTACATAATAAGGCGATCGTTCCACATCTGTAAGTTTTTGACAGTAAATGTAAGGAATCCATCTACGCAAATTGGCTCACCTTTGGCTACCCCGTTTTCTTGGACCATTTCGAAATATTTTGCTTTAGTTTCCATTCCCTCGAACTCGAAGTAAGGAGCCGTTTCATAAGTATTGTGTCTATTGGGAATTGTTCTTGGTAATCCAAGATCAGTGAATGATACATCAGTTGGGCGGTCAACAATAAGGATATGAGAGTCTTTCGCCCCTAAGAATAGGTATTCGAAGATCTCACAGTCGCCTTCTGCGAACTTTCTATGCTTGAGGAATGCATCAGGAATATCTACAGCAAAAGTCATTGTCTTGTTGTAATCGGCAGGTAAGAACTTAGACACCAAACACATCGCTCTGATATTCTTGGTTTCTTTGGTTTCTGCGAGCGCTTCGAAGATTTCGATTGCGTTGAGTTCACCGTTGCAGAGTGCGAGGATATTATTAATAGAGGCTTCCATTGATAGTAACTGTGGATACATATTCAATTTAATTTTAATGATTCCCGAAATTAGACACTGTGTGGATCAAAAAATAAGTGTTGATTTGCAAGGTACCAGTCTAGGTTTCGGAGCTTTGGTCGCTGTCGTAGCTGAACTTCGTCTCCGAAATGTGGTACTTCGAGCATTCCCCTCTCCCACTCAAAGACACGGACATTGATGAGTTGGGGTCCCGAATCGTAACCGACGTCAAGAATTTTAAATTCTCTGCACCTTCTATCACACCACCATTCATCACTAATTTTCTGACTTTCGGCATAGGTGTATTAATTTTGATCATCGAGTTAGTGATACGGATTTCCCTAATTTCCGGCAAATCAATCTCAGATATTATCACCCTTGAGTCTTTAACAAAATCTACTCGTCGACTTACCTTCGGCCAAGTAAAATAGATTTTATGACTCGCGCCAGATATCACAAATCTATCACATCGGGTACCGGTGCAGTTAAATGAGAATTCTTCTCTTACTGAATAATATAATGTATCTGGGTTGAATCCCGATAACGACAATCTAGAATTGCATCTGATTGTCGATAAATTAGCTTTGATATTTGGGGGAATCATTATCTTACCTGTTGCAATCACATCGAGTTCTCGTAGCCGATACAGATGAAGAATATCTGAGGTCTCGAAAAGTTTGTTAACATATAAGGTATGTACTGTTTCTGGGATACCACGAATCTTGGATGCATGTTTGCGAAAGTCCAGATAAGTAATCTCAGACAATGCCAATATTTGGGATATATCCCTGATAGTTTCGCGACCCGACATTACCAGTTTATGTACCCGAATAGTCTCACGAAATCTCCTGCAAGTCGAATGCAACTTAACGATATCGGACACTTTCAGATACTGAGTAATATCAGAGGATACGGCTGATATAACCTCCTCTAACATGACAGTTTACAGTTACATCTGAATATTCAATTAAAAATTGAAATCGGCGGATGGTATTATCACACACCACTCCTCATGTCAGATAGCTCAAAGTACTCTATTTATGCCCTTAAATGTGAAAACGATAAGTATTACATCGGTATAACTACAACTTCTCCGAAAAGGATCATGTCTTATCACAAGTCTATTTGGGCGCCCACCTGGACTAAAATCAATAAACCAATTAAGATAAGTGAGATATGTTGCACCGATTGCCGGGAAATCAAGAAAGACATGTACTTGCGTTATCGAAATGTATATGGTCATAGAAACGTGCATACGTCGGGAGCCAAGAAGTGTCCAAGTCGTATGACTGAGAGTCATCGTCCTTCAGTAAATTCACTTGCCCTGAACCTGGATTCACTGTCTTTGGCTTCAACTCTTCAGAGATCTACCACTAGTATGTCCATAGACGAACATCCCGACGCTTGAAGCTTCTCATTTTTTATTAAACTGAATATCCCAGGATATATAGAAGCAAACGATATGTTAATAGCAACCTGCGTTAGTTGTGCCGGAATCATCGAGATTGTTTTTGACGGCCGAAAACGGAGCTGCCCATGTAAAATGACCACGATCAGTTGCAGTCCAGAAGGTATTAATGGATGTGGACTTGTACCTGAAGGATGGACGCCCAGAATACCACAAATAATATTAGATGCAATGAAAGAATTACGAAATAAGATGGATTAATGTCTACCAGATGTGCAATCATATGTTTCATAGATCATATTTTTGGTATATGGCTTGTTGCGATAGATGTCCCATAGTTTATTATCTAACATGTTATCCACGGTTAGAGCCTTTGCATTTTTGTCCGCGACAATCCCCCTTTTTTCGAAACACTTACTTGGGTCTAAGTCCATCAACATAGAGAGTATTTTTCGATTTATGTTTTTTGATGACTCGACTTCCCCATAAATGTGGGATAATAAGAATGATATATCCGTTATACCCTCACGATGATACATCATATGTTGATCCTCCATAATGTCCGAGATTATGTTTAATTCTGGTATAGCCGAAAACCCGAAGTCTATGATCTTGCATATATAGCCAAAATATGGAACCAAGAAATGTCCCTTATTGGTTTTGAATAATAGAAATTTTGGATTGAATACGTCTAACTCAAATCGATTATCATATTTCATTAGGATGTTGTCGGTGTGAAAATCTCCATGTGTAAATAGAGGAAATACCTGTCGAATAGCATACAGTGTATATATAATTTGGAATAATAGTGTTTTAAATGCGACCAATTCCACTCTATGCTCGTGTACCGTTTTGAGATATTCTGTGAATGATTCTGAACAAGGTTCTAATGCAACAAACGCATATTTATTGTGCGACAATCCTCGATTACATTGGTCTACTTTTTCACAAAATATGCGATAAATCAAATCTTTTGTCGTATGACTGGTCTCTTTTTGTGAATATCGCTTGTATTGTTCGGGAGTTAGTATATTTAACAGATTTTTACATACCTGGAAACTCTCCATTCTGACTATACATGGGCTAACTTTGGGATCCAAGATTTTTTCACGTAATACACCAAGAATGGAAATCTCTGCATCGTTTTGATGAGTGTATTTTCGAGGTCTCTCAGTTCCATAGAGTTCGGGGTTCGTTTTTTCATAAAACATCAACTTTGTCAGGAATCTCACACCCATTCTTTCACATCGAAAGAATATCGATTGACTGTACCCACCATATGGTAATCTCAAAATTGCAGACTTAATGAATGGTGTCAGGGATTGACAGCTAAAAATACCAGGTTCAGTGGATGAGTCCATCTATAATAATACATTAAATTGAATATGCGTAAGAAATTATATAACCCAATGGCTCTGATTAATTCCTTTGATTTATGGAAGGTCGCTGAATATATGCTCAAGACGGAAAGTGAATTTCAACGAGAGAAACCGTGCTCGAGAATTCTGTTTATCGGCATAGATCAATCTGTTGCTGGCAATATTGTTGCCGCGCTCCAAGAAATATTACCACCCAATGTCGCAGGGCCGCTCATAGTTTATGAGCCTGGTGGAATATCGATAGTCAAAGATCATATTATGATGAGAGAGATCAAAATTCAGGAAAAAGATTACACTCCGGATAAGCAGGATGTGGAGTATGCCCATTTCTGGAAAATATATATCAACGACGCGTCCACTTATGAAATATATAACATAATTGTTGATACATCTGGGCTTCTGCGAGTCCCATCAAATCATCGAAAGATCCCATATCTCCAAACTTATATACCCGAAAGTAGGATCACGAGAGTCGCAAATGCCGAATATGATCAGAGACATTGGCACATGAGGTTTATTCTTCCGGGTCAATTCCAGAATTTCGAGTTGACAGATGAATTACCCAGATGTGATAAATGCGATGCGACAACATGGTTAACTATAAATAAAGCTTGCGAAGATTGTCAATATTCAAGTAACCCTGAAGACATTGTGCTTTACAACCGGGCTATGTATGAGACTTGGATTCGCACACTTCCAAATCAACGGGAGATGAACACAACTCGTCGTGTAACTTATCTAATTGCCGAAAATAATAACCTATTAATCGATAAAAAAGTATGGTTACTTGGCTCGCGTGTCATTGATATTATATCTCAGGCTTCTCACCTGGGAGAGATACGTCATATTTATCTATATTAATTTCGCTTCCACTTGAATTTACATCCAGGGTTATCACATTCATAACATTCAGTTGTGCCCTCGTCGGAGCTTCTTAACTGCCTAGATGTAAAAGTAATTGTTTTTTGATTGCATCTTGGGCAAGCTTGAAACTTACTGTATTTCTTCTCTATTTTTTGATTACCCTGCAACTGAATGAAATCTCGTTCTTCTACATTCGCATCTGGGTTGATTTCGGTTGCTGTCATTAACGATGCGTTTTTCAGATATGCTTCATCGATTGATGCCGACTCTAACATCTTTGTAAAACTTGGCGAATATGAGTCCATAGTTTTGTCTATAGCCGAGACAATCTTGTAACAATACGAGCTGTAGATATTCACAAAGTTATCATTCCCCCAACTGGGTTTTTGGCACTTTTCGCGAACCGTGATAATCGCATTATTGTAAGCTCCAATTTCTAATTTATACGCGTGCCTGATAGGCAACTCAGCGCGGAATAGACTATTTTCTATAACGGCGACTTGAATCCTTCTGTTATCCATAATACAACTATTATAGATGTTTCAATTAAATTATTCTACTTCAGGGTTCCGCGCAACAATTTCTTCAACCTGATTCCATCGCACACTTTGAGTTTGTGTATCGAAATTCCTAAATTCATATACTCCTTGGCGTGCCCGAAACTGATGTTTTAAAATTGTGTTAGCGTCAACGATATCTACAATAACGCGACCAATACTATTATCCCCAGAAATACGCATAATCCTACCAGTAATCTGAATGTGATTACTAGCTCTGGGAGTTGCCAATATAAGTGAGTTCATTTCAGGTATACTCAATCCAACGCTAGAATAAGAATAAGTAGTAAATATTACTCTTGGTATAGGTCCATCAGGTAATCGTTCGACGCCCCCATAAAGTATGAATTGTGTAATTTCTGGATTCACAATGGATAATCGGGAACTTAATTTCTCTAAATGTTCGCGGCTCTCTGAAAATACGAATGTATGCTTGCCATTATCATGGAGCAATCTGATCTGGGATATAATTAAGTCGTTTCGATATGGGTCATTTCGGAACTGTTCAATTATCTTCTGCACTTGCGGTAATCCCGTCGTCTCGTTGCGCACCATTTGGGTATGTGAATCTGGACCAAAATATTTAACTACCTGTACATATCCCGAGAACACCTTTTTGGGCGGAACATATCCTGTCATTCCTTCTACATTGAGAGTCCTGCCAATATATGATTTTACATATATCTCGGCGTCTTTGGAACTTTTAAGAGTGGCAGTCATTCCAAGAATATAGTAACTTTCTATCTTTGTGTACAGTGTTCTATTTTGCGGAGCTGCCGTTAAATGCACCTCGTCAATTACTACAAGTCCATAATTCTTGAAGAACTCGGACCCCTTCTTGATTGCCGAATTGATGATCATTACAGTAATATCACCCGGTTCGGTTTCTTTCGATTTACCCGGTATCCACTGCACGATCTGCGGTCCCCTTTCAGAAATTTCACCATTATCCCGTCTATACTTCATCAGGTTTTCTAGAACTCCGATAAACGCTTTCTGAATACTTTTGGTTGGCACGATAATGAGTGTTTTCAACTTGAGTTGCGCAATGATTGCAGCAGCCGTGAATGTCTTTCCGAGCCCAGTAGGCATATTCATAATAAGACCACGAGGGTGAGGAACCGAGAAGTATCTAAAGACAAAATCGGCGATCAATTTTTGATTGTCCAGATATTCACCCGTATACTCTAGTCCTTCAAGTTTAGAGCCTATAGTAAGATCAGTTTTAAATTGCCTTGTGACGCGCTCAGCAACACCTCGCGGAAATACCCATACGACTCCTTCGCGCGTCGTTAGCTTTTTAACCAAGTTTTCTTTAACAACCTGCCCTATTCTTGGTTTATGTTCATACTTGAGTCCATCAAGCAACTCCTTGTTTTTGTCTGCATCAAAGCCAGCTTCAGGGACAATCAATCCAAATCGAGTAAGTCTACTCATCTTGGCTATCCGCTTGTATATTTAATATGGAAAATATTGAACTAAATTGTCCAGTTTTATATAACATGGATTTGTACGGATGTATTGGATGTCATGTCAGGAAAACACATCATAATTATCACGAATCTATTGAAGTGGCAGTGACCCGGGCTCAGACATTCGGAATCAAAGCATCAGTATTTCAGATATTCGCAATTGGCCCACAAAGTAGTCGTCTAAACATCACAGAGGATGATATAATTGGATTGTCGAAATTGCCACAAGATATCATCATACATAGCAGTTACCTGACTCGGTTGTGGGATGGCAAAAATGAAGGAATTACATACAATGCCGAAAGAATACTATTGAAGGAATTAGACATCTGTCATCGCATTGATGGATTAGGTGTAATTGTCCATGTACCCAATGTAGAACCCGCTAAAATCGTCGCGAAAATGAAACACATCTGTAAAAAGTACCAAACCCATCACAGTTCTCGGAAGATCCCGACCATATACTTGGAGATGGAGTATAAAGCTGGACCATTTACTCTTGATAAACCCAAGAATATGATGAAACTTCTAGAACTTGGTCTTCCCGAATCTTGCGGATTTTGTGTCGACACAGCACATTTGTTCGCGTCTGGTATAAACATCACTGAACAGTCGACAGCCAAAGCATACCTGGAAGATATCCAAGCATTAGAACGACCAATCACAGTTGCGTTGAATGATCAAGTTTATGGATTTGGCAAAGGTCGCGATCAGCATGCATCTTTGTGTCATGGGTCTATTTGGGGTAAGTTTCTCGATTTTGATACTCCGAAATTAAAGAAGAGTGGATTGTATGAATTCGTCAAATTCATCGATAAGTTCCAAATACCCACAATTCTCGAGAGACGCGAAGATTCCCTAGATCTGGACTATCAAATATTACAGAGATTAGAGTGGCGCGGATAATTGCAGTTGACAATTTTGGTATTTAAAATTAATGTTCGGTATCTATAGATGTCCAAAAATATTAATACATCAGATTCGGGTCGACATCTTGGACAGTCCTTTGATCCAGCACAGGTAGTCAATAAGGGTATTTTCAAGAGCGCTCAGATAGACTTTTTGTCAGCGAGATCTAGGCGAGAAATAGAGATTAACTCGGTTTTATCTATGGGAGCTGATATTAACCTAAATGGCTATAAGTTCTTCGGACTTGCTGTTCCAGTCGGCGGCAATGATCCAAGTACTAAAGCATATGTAGATACCTCTATTGCAACATCGGCAGCTACTAAAGTGTCTAAATCTGGAGACACTATGACTGGGAATCTAAATCTGAATAATCAGAGAATCACGAATGTGCCTATACCAATAGTAGGTACTGATGTCGCGAGTAAAAATTATGTTGATTCTGTCGTTGGAGCAGATCAGAGCACCAAACTAGATACATTTGGCGGTATTATGACTGGCAATATCGCTATGTCGGGAAATATGATTACTGGCTTGGGTGCCCCTGTTTCATCCGGAGACGCTATAAGTAAATTCTACTTGGATGCCCTTGCAACTACCGTTAGTGGAAAGCTTGATTTGATTGGCGGCACTATGTCCGGAACTATCAATCTGGGAAATAATAAGATCACTAACTTGGCAGCTCCCAGTATCGGCACGGATGCTGTTAATAAAGATTATGTCGACACTAATTATGTTGCGGCGAATAATGCTGCTCTTACAGGTGATCTCCTCTTAACAAACCTTGCGGGACCCACATTTACATTTTCGGATGGAACCACATCAGCAATATTGACCAAGTACGCATCGGGACTTTTCGAGATATCCAATATCGCTGGTATCAGTTTGAATTCTGCGACAATCAAATTATCACAGGTAAATGCAAATGAAGTTCTCGTAACTTCTGGTTCGTCCAATATTACAAGTGTTGGATATGGTGTAACAGCCGGAGTAAGCACCATTGTTCAACGAAATTCGAGTAGTCAGATATCTGCAGGTAGCCAGAAGTTAGTGTCATTACTTGCAGGTTCAACGACAGGTGACGCAATTGAATACGATCAATACACAACTGGTCTTGCAAGTAAACTTAATTTGACTGGTGGTACAATTTCAGGTTCACTCACATTGAGTACTTTAACAGCAAGTCAACTTGTGGCTACTGATGCAAGCAAAGTGTTGACAAATGTTGCTTACGGATCGTCAGCCGGAGTTAGCACCATTGTACAGCGAAACTCGAGCAGTCAAATCACAGCTGGCAGCCAGAAGATAGTATCTATGTTAGCAGGTTCAACGACAGGTGACGCAGTTGAATACGATCAATACACAACAGGTCTTGCAACTAAACTCAATTTAACTGGCGGAACAATTGCAGGCGCCTTGATTGTGCAAAGCATATCATGTCGAGATGACTTTCAGTTAGGTGATAATAACACAGATTATCAAAAAATTATACTTGCCGGAGGTACCAGTTACGGATATCTTTATGGATCATTCCCTGGTATAGGAGATGGTGTGAGTTTAGGTTATAATGTTTATCACAATGCTAGCGGAACTGCTGTAATTAACTCCACTGGAAATGGAACATCACGATTGCAATTTGGTTTCGGCACGATATCCCTAAGTACAAACTCATTGGGAGCAGATCCATTAACGCGTATGACGATTAAAGCTGATGGTACTGTTGGTATAGGTACAACATCTACTTCAGCAACTCTGCATGTTTCTGGCACTTTCCGAGCAACTGGCGCTACATCTATGGATAATCTAATCGCAAGCCAGCTTGTGGCTACCGATGCAAGCAAAGTGTTAACAAGCATTGGTTATGGGTCGTCAGCCGGAGTAAGCACCATTGTTCAACGAAATTCGAGTAGTCAGATATCTGCAGGTAGCCAGAAGTTAGTGTCATTACTTGCAGGTTCAACGACAGGTGACGCAATTGAATACGATCAATACACAACTGGTCTTGCAAGTAAACTTAATTTGACTGGTGGTACACTAAGTGGAACTTTGACTGTAAATAATGCATCAACAACTAGCATACTAAATGTATTCGGCACAACTAACATTCCAGCAGCTGGAACTGAGAATTCGGCAACACTACGCATCGGTCATTCTACATATTACTCATCTATCTCCGCTGGTACGCTCGTCGGTAATGGTATAGAAGTTAATCATCTATTTTTATGTACATCTAATTCATCTGTCGATAACACCCAAATTCCCCGATTGATGGTTGAATCATTCACTGGTAATATAGGTATCGGTACATTAACCAGTATACCCAGTGCCAAATTACATGTAGCTGGCACTTTTCGAGCAACCGGGACAATCACACTGGATTCGTTATCGACGAGTCAGATTGTGGCAACAAATAGCAGCAGTCAGTTGACAAGTATTGCATATGGATCGTCAGCTGCAAGCAATACAATTGTTCAACGAAATTCGAGCAGTCAGATATCTGCAGGCAGCCAAAAGATAGTATCTATGTTAGCAGGTTCAACGACAGGTGACGCAGTTGAATACGATCAATACACAGCAGGTCTCGCAACTAAACTTAGTCTCACTGGCGGTACAATTGCAGGATCACTTACAGTTAACGACAACTTACAGGTAGGTTCATCTGCGAATGACTATCAGAGAATCTCACTTGGAGGTGGTAATAGTTATGGTTATATTTATGGTTCTTATAATGCATTATCAGACGGAATACATCTGGGTTATAACTTTTACTATGATGCAGCTGGAACTGCAGTTCAAACTGTTGTTGGTGGAGCTACATCCAGAATTAGTATGGGGTATGGAACCGTGGCTTTATGTACAGCGCCGAATGGTGTAACTCCACTAAATAGATTGGCTATAGATGTATCTGGAAATGTAGGAATTGGCTTAACGAGTATGAGTGCGTTACTTCATGTAAATGGCACTTTAACTGCAGAAGGCGTCATCAAGTTTCCTAATCTTACAGCAAGTCGCATCGTAATTACGAATGGTAGTAGCCAACTTTCAACCATAGTTTATGACCAGTCATCTTCGGCGAACTCGATTGTCCAAAGAAATAGTTCAGGTCAGATTAATGCGGGAAGCCAAAAGATAATAGGTCTCACTCCTGGGGCGGCAACTGGAGAAGTAGTTGAGTACAATCAGTTTTCTACAGCAATCGGCACTAAACTCGATCTAACAGGCGGCACAATTTCTAGCAACCTTGTGATTCAAGGTACATTATCGCTAGAATCTAGCATGATATTGGGCACCTCGATTACTGATTTGGAAAAAATAACTATACCGGCAACCAATGCATATTCCTACATTTATGGCACGAATGCTACAGTTGGAGTTGGTCTAAATTTTGGATACAATTGTTATTACGCAGCAGATGTAGCTACATTTTACGATGCAACCAAGAATAATTCTCGTATTCAGGCAGGCAATGGAATCATTCGTTTGATGACTTCGGGAACTTCGACAGCACCTGTGTCTAGATTATACGTCGATGCTTCAGGTAATGTTGGAATAAACACAGAAAATGTAGGTGCCCTGCTTGATGTTTCTGGTACTTTCCGGGCAACTGGTACAGTAACTCTAAACAATCTAACAGCAAGTCAACTTGTAGCTACCGATGCAAGTAAAGTGTTAACAAGCATTGGTTATGGTGTAACAGCCGGAGTAAGCACCATTGTTCAACGAAATTCGAGTAGTCAGATATCTGCAGGTAGCCAGAAGTTAGTGTCATTACTTGCAGGTTCAACGACAGGTGACGCAATTGAATACGATC
>Ga0302286_10003019_pt1 | contig 11471 bp, 10 predicted proteins | sample III_Fen_E2_3_FD_198765 | JGI IMG/M metagenome (GOLD analysis project Ga0302286, IMG submission 198765) | Peat permafrost microbial communities from Stordalen Mire near Abisko, Sweden - III_Fen_E2_3 | ecosystem: Environmental > Terrestrial > Soil > Wetlands > Permafrost | place: Sweden: Abisko...
CAGCCAGCAACATATTCATTCTGCGTAAATCGAATCCGGTAGCTGAACGTTGCGGATTACCATAAGCGGCGGAACTAACAAGCGCCTGTACTTCGATTAAAAAAGAGCGCATCCCTTCCATCGTGGCAGCAGTAGCGGTGCCACTCAATCCTTCGTTATGCGATGAGAGTAACATTTCCGATGGATTGATGACCTCATGCAGCCCATCCTGCCGCATTTCAAAAATTCCGAGCTCAGAAGTTGACCCAAAACGATTTTTCACTGAACGAAGAATCCTGAAAAGGTAATTGCGGTCACCCTCAAACTGAAGAACTGTATCAACAATATGCTCGAGCACTTTTGGCCCGGCTAAACTTCCCTCTTTATTTATGTGACCGATCAAGATAACGGCTATTTGCTTTAATTTGGCCACCTTCATGATCGCTACTGTACATTCTCTGATTTGGGTGACACTACCTGGTGATGATTCGGCCAATTCTGTTGCAACAGTCTGGATTGAATCAATGATTACCAGATCAGGCTTTTCAGTATCAAAGTGTGAAAGAATATTTTCGAGTGAGGTTTCGCATAAAAACAAACAGTCGGAGTGTTTACCGTTTAACCGATTTGCCCTCATTTTAAGCTGCTGAAGGCTCTCCTCTCCTGAAATATATAAAACCCTTCGATTTGTTAATTGCAAAGCAATCTGAAGAACGAGAGTCGATTTGCCAATACCCGGTTCTCCACCGAGCAGAATCAATCCACCAGGAACTATTCCGCCACCGATCACCCGGTCGAATTCTTCATTTCCAGTCACAATTCTTGATTGTTGGTCGAGATCAATTTCTGCAAGCTGCAATGGCTTTAGATTCCCCTTGACTTGCAGCGATGAGGTATTCTTTCTTTCAGTAACAATCTCCTCTAAAAAGGTGTTCCATTCGCCACACGAGTTACATTTGCCAATCCACTTTGGAGACTGCGCACCGCAATTCTGACAAATGAAGGTGGTTTTTGCTTTTGACACGTTTTTAAAGATTAGATGTATCAGAGTCGAGACAAGGCCTGCCTTGTCTCAACCAAAATGAAATTAAATAATTCTGTTTGTCTCTGTATCAGGGAATATTATTCTCGGTTTAAAAAGTTTTGCCTCCTCAAAATCCATTGAGGCATAGGAAACAATGATTATAATGTCGCCTACGGCCACTTTACGGGCAGCGGGCCCATTCAGAATAATCTCACCACTATTCCGCTCGCCGCGTATTACATAGGTTTCGAGCCGCTCACCATTGTTGATATCAACTACCTGAACTTTTTCATTTTCAATGAGATTGGCAGCATCCATCAAGGTTTCATCAATGGTAATACTTCCCACATACTGAAGATCCGCTCCGGTAACTGTTGCCCGGTGTATTTTGGATTTACAAACTTCTATAAACATTTTATTCTTAAATAATGTTAAAAAACAATGTTGTCAATTAGACGAATTTTTCCGGCATAAACGGCAATACAACCGACTTTAATTCCTGAGTCATTCCAATTTTCGACAGTCATCAATGTTGTATCGTTAACGATATCGAAATACTCAACGCGCAACAAATGATTTTCATTTATTTGGTTCATTACAAATTTCTTTACTTCTGCAACATTTGACGTTAATGCAAGTTCCTTGGCTTCTTTTAAGGTCTGATAGATCAGTGGGGCACAATTCCGATGTTCCTGAAGTAGCAGCTTATTTCGCGAGCTCATCGCCAATCCATCCTTTTCACGCACAATATCACACGGCACAATTTCGATCGGAACATTCAATTGTCGTACCAGTTCCTTAATAATGGCCATTTGCTGAAAATCCTTCCTGCCAAAGAAGGCCTTGTCCGGGAGAACTATCTCAAAAAGCCGGCTAACAACCTGTGCAACACCATTAAAATGACCAGGACGAAATGCCCCTTCCATCACCTTTTCGAGGATTCCAAATTCGAATTTACGGGTATCGGGTACCGGATAAACCTCTTCAACTGAAGGGGAAAAAATATATTCGCACCGAACTTTTGAAAGAAGTTTCATGTCCGATTTAAGTGTTCGCGGATAATTGGCCAGATCATTTTTGTCGTTAAACTGAGTGGGGTTCACAAAAATGGAAACCACCACAACATCACATAGGCTTGCAGCCTTCTCAACTAACGAAAGATGACCCTCATGAAGTGCCCCCATCGTCGGAACAAATCCCACTTTTAAACCCTTTGAATGCTCTTCTTTGAGAGCTTCCTGAATTGATGTTATTGTAGTGTATAGTTTCATCGTTTTCTAAAAACAGTTTGCAAAGTAACGAAATATCTGAACACAAAGATCGGTTTAATCCCGATTCATTTCGAATACTCTCATCCTAATGATTGAATATTCAGTATATTTTATATATTTTTGCAAATTATTTAAGTTGTGGTAATGGAAAAAAAGAAGGTTTTATTTATCTCGCAGGAAATCACCCCTTACTTACCTGAATCTGAGATTTCTGAGATAGGGAGGTACCTTCCGCAGGGTATTCAGGAGAGAGGAAAAGAGATCCGCACATTCATGCCTCGTTTTGGATGTGTCAATGAAAGAAGGAATCAGCTTCACGAGGTAATTCGTCTTTCCGGTATGAATTTGGTGATAAACGATAACGATCATCCGCTCATTATAAAAGTCGCCTCGATCCAGGCTGCCCGAATGCAGGTCTATTTTATTGATAATGAAGACTATTTTCAAAGAAAGTTTACAACTGTCAATGACGAGGGAGTTGAATTTGATGATAATGACGAGCGTGCCATCTTCTTTGCCAGGGGTGTACTCGAAACGGTGATCAAATTACGCTGGTCGCCCGATATTATTCATTGCCACGGTTGGTTTACAGGAATGATTCCCCTTTTTGTTAAAAAAACATACAAAGACAATCCGCTGTTTGCCAATTCAAAAATAATCTATTCGGTCTATAACGACGAATTTAATAATTCGCTTAATCCCAATATGGCCAAAAAAATTGCAGAAGATGGAATTGATATCAATGAAATTTCTGTGATTAAGGACCCTAATTTTATCAATTTAGGCAAGCTGGCGATTGATTATTCCGACGCAACGATCAAAGGGAGCGAATGCATCAGCGCTGATTTAGAGGATTATATGAAAACTTCGGGTAAGCCGTTTCTTGATTATCAGTCAAAGGAAAGTTACATCAATTCCTATTTCGATTTTTACAATATTTTTTAATAATTTGCGTCGGTTTTACTAAAAGTTTAAGACATTGAAAGATAGATATTTCGAATTGAAGAACCTTGTTTTAGCGATTCTTCTTTTAACATTTGTGGTTGGCGGATGCAAAAAAGGTGATCAGTCGCTTGGAATTAATTTATTGCCCGGCATAACAATACGCTACACAGGTAATCTGGCTGATTCAACGTCTTTATCCGCTTCAATATTTACCGATACAAAAATAAGGGTCGACCGGCCGGCTTATGATCTGCTCGGAAGTTTTAATGATCCGGTATTTGGGCGCACCGATGCCTCTTTTGCAGTTCAGTTTCGTTTACCTTACCATCCGGCATATCCAAAAACCGCTGCACTCGATTCGATTGTTTTAAGTATGACCTACAAGAAAATTTACGGTGATACGCTTAGTCCCCAGACAGTGAATGTCTATCCATTGTCAGGTGATTTGATTTATGAAACAAAATATAAGTCTTCATTTAATTTAAAAAGTCTTGCTTCGTCTGATCTGATAGGAACCGGTAACTTCTATCCCAAATTCAGAACCGATTCATTACAAACCGATACGACAGAACAAGTTATCCGGGTACGGCTCAACCCCTCATTCGGGAAAAGTCTGCTTGGTCTCGATTCATTGAAAATGTTAAATAACGATGAGTTTTTAAAGTATTTCAAAGGAGTATATATTGAGGCAGCTCCGATTAACAGAAAAGGCACACTGGTGAGTGTTAATACATTAGCCTCCCAAATCACACTTTTTTATCACAGCGCCACACGCGATACACTTGGATTCGCCTACAAGGTGTCGGCCAATTCAGCCAACGTGGCAAGTTTTAGCCATGATTACACGCAGGCAAAATTCTACAAATATTTAAACAGCACAAGTAATAACGATTCGCTGATCTATGTTCAGCCGACAGCTGGTATCCGAACGCAGGTATTGGTACCTTCCCTTTCGAGCTGGAAAGACTCTTTAAAATACATGATCAACGAAGCTTCACTTATTTTTCATGTCGACACTATTATGAGCGACTATCGGCGATATGCGATGCCTCCCAGATTATACTTAGTGACTGACAGTGCCGGTGTTGAGGTATTCCCTAAAGACAGCAAAATTTCAAGTAGTTATTATGGTGGATTTTATGAGTCGGTAAGCGCAACTTACGCCTTCAATGTGACGCAGCATCTGCAACAAATAATTGACGGGATGGAAAACCGAACTTTTTACCTGGTATCCTCTGATCGGATTGGTACAGCTCAACGAGTTGTTTTAAAGGGCATTAAAAGCTTTCAGCCAGTTAAGCTGTCCGTAACGTATACCCGTCCGTAACATACACTAGTATTAAGTAAAAACGGCCTTATCGATTTTATCCGGTACTGTTGATTGAACTTTTGTAATTCAGAACTTTCAAAAAATTAGATCCGATTGGCAAACAAAATAATTTTACTGGTAATTCTGGTTATAGCGTATCTCTCTTTTTTCTCCTCCTGTGCAAATATGGGTATGCCTTCGGGAGGATTAAAAGACTCAATTCCCCCTGTTGTTATACGAAGTGTACCAGCTTTTGATCAGAGAAACTTTAATGATCAGAAAATCCGGATCACATTCAATGAATTTATTGTTTATGAAGGGCTTAGTAATAAATTTGTTATATCGCCACCAACGACCAAAAAACCGATGTTCCGGACCAAAGGAAAATCGCTGATCATTGATTTAAACGAAAAACTGAAGCCGAATACGACTTATTCTCTTGATTTTAAAGATGGTATATCGGATAACAACGAACATAACCCTTTAAAGAATTTACGGCTTGCATTTTCAACGGGCCCTCATCTCGATACACTACGAATCGTTGGTTTTGTAAAGGATGCCTTTACGCTCGAGCCGGTTCCAAATTCGTATGTTTTGCTTTATCGCGGACGATCGGATACATTGGTTTATAAAACAAGACCCGATTTCATCGCAAAAACTGACCAAAAAGGTTTTTTTGCAGTCACTAATCTCCCGGCTGATACATTTCAGGTTTATGGCCTTAGCGATACTGACAACAATTTAAAGTTTACACCGGGAGCCGACTCCATCTCATTTCTGGATAGCCGCGTGATACCTTCAGCCAAATATCTTCCTCTAAGAGATACGACCATCACCGGAAACGATACACTGCTGATCTTTGGTAAGACCAAATTCTCGCCCGATCCGCTTTATTTGCTTCGTTTTGGAGAAGATTTTTTTGAATTGCGACTCGACAAGTATACCCATTCTACCCGTAAAATTGTTGATCTGGTTTTCACACAATCGGTGCGGGACACCTTTAGCATTGAGCCTATAAACTTCAAAGCACATTCTGGATGGAAATATACTGAAATGTCGGCGAAATCGGATTCAGTAAGAATATGGCTGACCGATTCGATGGCTTACAATAAAGACACACTTATTTTTAAACTATCGTATCTTCAGCAGGATAGCCTTAAAGATTACTTTGTTTACAACGATACAATTCGGCTCTATTATACCGATATCACCCAAATTTCGAAAAATAAACGAAAGGAGCGCCGGAAGGTCGACAAAGAGGAAAAATCGATTTCTCTATCAACCAACATCAAAAATGGGTTTGACGTTTACCGAAATCTGGTCATCGAATCGCCGGAACCTATTTCTTCAATAGATACGACCAGAATTGCTTTATTCGAAAAAAAGGACACTGTGTTTAGCCCGATAAAATTTAAAATTACCCGTGATTCTTTCAATAAACGACGATATTTACTGACTCACCCCTGGAAATATGGCACAAATTACAGGCTTACAGTTGACTCTGTAGCTATAAAAACAATTTACAACGCTTATTCAAAAAAGGTCAAGCAGGATTTTAAAACGCAGGAGGAGGAGTATTACGGGAAAATCATTCTAAATCTTAAAAATGTCACTGGTCCGACAATCGTTCAGCTTCTTGGTGATGAAAAAGAGGAAAAGGTAATTCAGACAAAACGGGTTACAAAAGATGGGGTTGTCAACTTTGAATTTCTTGAACCCCGGAAATACCTTATTAAGGTGATCTTCGATCGAAATAATAACGGGAAATGGGATACCGGAAACCTCAAAAAGAAGATCCAGCCCGAAGAAGTAATGTATTATCTGAGCGTCGTAAAAGTCAGATCGAACTGGGAAAGTAAACCCCTCTGGACTTTACCGGCTCAACAACCTTCTGTCAAAAAAATTGTTGATGAAGAAGCAGAGGCGCAGAAACTCAAAGATAAATTGAAGAAAAAGAAAAGTAACAAGGCATTTTAAATAGCTGACAAAAAATATTGCTCAGGCCGATATGGCATCACCGGTCTGGTTTTTGAAGAGATGCTTTCACTTTAAAAAAGATAATTATGGCAAATGTACGACGTTTGAAGAAGGAGATAGAATTCATGTCATCACAGCTAATTGGCGATTGCGTTGACTTTTTGGATACATTTGAAGATAAAAAAGAGGTAAATGTGTTGTCGATCATAGAGCAAGCTGTTTTATTAAATAATACAATGCTCGACCGTGCCTGTCATCCTGATGGAAAAGACAATCCCAAATTAGTAAAGCAACATTACCGTCAATTAAAAGCCGATTTTATTAAAGGGCTTGACGAGGCTTACGGAAAACTCGAAGAGTTACTTAAAAAATAATACGATCCAATTTTGTCGTATTGTCCTGGCAGGATTCTTAAACTTGTCCGGACTATTTATCTGGGGTTACAAATGGAGGCGTAATATGGACAATATTACGCCTCTATTTAGTTATGTGCTTCATTTTATTATTTTAGCACCATCAAAATTTCTTCTGTATGAAACACCTGTTATTAATTCCTGCAATCTTATGTTTGTTTATTCTTATGGTGAACTCTGCAGCATTTGCACAAGCTGGTGGCAAGAAATCCGATGACGACATTTCTGTAATTTCAGTAGGATCGGACTATATCACCAACCGGAATGAATTTGGTGTTTTGGATAATATTGTGGCTCAACCGGCCTATAGTGTGAACGTTAGTTATGATGGTAAAAAAGGATTATTCCTCTACTTCACCCCTTATTTTGTTGGGAACTCCGATTCGACAAGCTCAAAATTTACAAAAGAATACGACTTTGAGGCTGGATATAACTGGAGCATTTCTAAATCATTCACGATTACGCCATCATACACCCATTTTATTTTTGATAAAAATTCAGCCACCATCAAATCGGGATTTAGCGATTATGCCCAGATAAACACCAGTTTGCAATTAAAATGGTGGGAAGCAACGCTTTCAGCTGGCTATGGATGGGGCAGGACTTCTGATATGATTATGATTGCCGGTACAAATGCAACGATCAAGCTTGATCATTTTTTGGGGCACAGTAATAATTTACTAATTCAACCTACTGTTAGTTGCTTATTCAGTAAAAATCAATTGGGATTGTTAAATCTTATAAAAAGATTAAATGGACTGAGCGAATTCCTCATGCTTTATCCGACGATGACTGCCAGCGATTATTTAAATTCAACTGTTCCCGCAATTGTCACCTGGAGGACAAACCACCCCGCTCTGACAGCAAGCATCACCAATAAGTTGAATAAAAGACAAGCAAAGAATTCGAAAAAAAATACCAGTGGCAGTATCTTGCTCAGCGATTTATTTCCCACTCAAAAAGCAAATTTTGGGCCAACATCAATTGTAATTTCACTACCTGTTACTTATAACCTGAAGGATTTTGCCTTTGATACCAACCTATTGTATATGAAACCAATTAGTAAAACCAATCTTTCCCAATTTTATGTAAGTGTCGGATTTACTTATTCTTTTGGATTATAGCGTTAAGAATCTTCTAAACGGAGCTAATTAGAAAAAAACTTCAACCAGTATTCTATTTTATGAGAAATATATTGATTTTAATGGCATTAGCTTTCATCTGTTTTTATGTAGCCATCCGAAAAATGATTCATCCAGCGGGAAAAGAGACTAAAATATTTCCCAATAAACACAAAAAAGGTCATAAATAATTATCGTTTTTTTGCGGAATTTAAACATGGAACGAACCCACGGGTAATAAAATAGCTTGTTAATTGCCGGCTGATTTGACTTAGGGTCCAGTTTAAAAATTTATTCGCCTATTCCTCTTTACGATTAATCCAAAATTCTCATTAAAGATGTTGGTTGATATCAATCTTCCGGCAATGTAAATTTTTTATTACTTATTTATAACCATTCTTGATTAAGTTTGTTATTGGATAGTTGGTTTAAACAAATAATTGATAAAACAATGGACATACAAAGTATTGAAGAATCCGGGAAAAAATTAAAACAGTCAGATAATCAAAAAATTACACCTTTTCTATGGTTTGATAGTCAGGCTGAAGAGGCAGTGAATTTTTATATCGCTACTTTTAAAAACTCGAAGATCAAAATTGTCACCCGATATGGAGCAGAAGGGGAAAAAGCTGCCGGAAGAGCAAAAGGGTCCGTAATGACGATCTCGTTTCAGATCGAAGATCAGGAGTTTGTTGCCATAAATGGTGGTCCCATTTTCGAAATTACGCCGGCAATATCATTTTTTGTAAGTTGCGATACTCCGGAAGAGGTAGATCACCTATGGACTAAATTGTCGGAAGATGGGGTAATCTTTATGGATCTTGATAAATATCCATTTAGTGAAAAATACGGATGGGTGATGGATCGGTTTGGGGTTTCATGGCAATTGATACTTCCCGGGCGGAAACAAAAAATTGCACCCTGTTTGATGTTTGCAGGTAACCAGCACAAGAAAGCAGGCGAAGCGATCAATTTCTACGCCTCCATATTCAAAAATTCAGAAATTATTCATTTAGTTAATTATCAGAAAGGTGAAGGGCCAGAGGGTTCAGTTGTGCATTCTAAATTCACACTCAATGGACAAGAGTTTATTGCTATGGACAGCCATACCGAGCTACCTTATAATTTTAGTCCAGCCATATCCTTTGTTGTAAACTGCAGTACTCAGGATGAAATCGATTATTACTGGGAAAAATTAACCGAGGGTGGTTATGAAGAGGCACAACGATGTGGCTGGCTTCAGGACAAGTATGGCGTATCGTGGCAGATTGTACCTACTGTTCTGGGTGAATTATTGAGTGATGCTGATCCGGAGAGGCCGGGGCGTGTGATGCGGGCACTCCTTCAAATGAAAAAAATCGATATAAACGGACTTAAAGAAGCATATGGCCGACCCTCCTAAAATCAATAAAAAAAATAATTATTAATTTTAAAAGTTATGACAACGAAAGTACAACCAATCCCAAAGGGGTTCAGTTCCTTAACCTCTTATCTTAACATTAATGGTTCATTGGAGGCAATTGAGTTTTATAAAAAAGCATTTGGTGCAAAAGAAGTTGGACGAATTACAATGCCGAATGGAACCATTGGACATGCCGAGCTGGAAATAGGTGATTCGAAAATTATGCTCGCTGAAGAAAATGCCCAATGGGGAAATCTTAGTCCGCAAACAATTGGCGGCTCACCGGTCAGTCTTTGTTTATATGTAGATGATGTAGATGCCGTTTTTACCAAAGCGCTTCAGGAAGGGGCAATAGCAATTGGGGGAATGGAGGTTAAAGATCAATTTCATGGCGATCGAATGGGGAGCCTTACCGATCCTTTCGGGCATAGATGGTCAATCATGACGCACATTGAGGATGTCTCGTTTGACGAGTTACAAAAAAGGATGGATGCTCTATTTACTGGGCAAAAGGACTGTTTATAGCAACTTCGATGAAAAGAGACAAACTGATTTTTTGGGTAACAACAGGCATTATCTTTCTATTCGAAGGGGTGATGCCTGCACTTACCTCTCAGACCGAATTGGCCAAAGAAGGTATCAGGCATTTGGGTTATCCCGGATATTTTGGTGTAATGCTTATGTTTTTCAAGGTCCTGGGTGCGCTTGCTCTGATTATTCCCCGGGTACCGACCCGGATAAAAGAATGGGCTTATGCCGGATTCGCATTTGATTTTATTGCGGCTTTTGTGAGCACCTGGGCAGTCGATGGGTTAAAACCGTTGACTTTTTTCCCGATTGTTTTCATTGGAATCCTGGTTCTGTCATATATTTTCTACCATCGGCTAAGAAAAACAGTTAATAAATCCAGGCGATTAGGCTGGGATTAGGTCGGGATTGGTTTGAGTGATTTTCAATCACCCCTATAATCATCCGGTTTCAAACCATTGGAGCTTCACTGCGACTTCCAAAATAAGGATCTTGAAATCAAGTTTGCTTTGCTGGCAGGTCTTTTAACGATCCGGAAATCATCCTCAGGCTAAAAATCCATAAATAACGGCCAATATTGTAAGTATGAAGCTAACAAGGAAGTAGGGGATTGATATCAGGATGAACTTCGATATTGTCTTGCCCAAGGTTTGCTTATAATTATTCTTCAGTGAGGTAATTAAATAAATCAGACAAAGCAGAAATGCCCAGAGCCAAAGTTTATTCCCAAATTTTTCATTTATAAATATCTGAATCGTAAGAATGAGACTGAAGATAATAAAGAAGATCGTATGAATGTGGATTGAGAAAATCAAATGCTCGTAGTAATATTTCCGGCGGTAAAAAATCAGAAGAAGAAGGATCGCCGTTAACGGCATCATAATAAACATCGTCAGTGAGATACTTTTAATCATGGCATGGGTGATCATCTTCATATCGTCGCTATTATTCATGTCAAATTTGCCGAGTCGCTTGACAATTTGTCTGTTGAGCCAGTTGGCCTTTTCACCCTTTGCCAGCAGAACAGAATCTACCTGGAGGTTGGTATAGTGATGAATATTCTGTTTAAATCGCTCATACTCCTCTTTAGTTGAAAATTTGACCTTTCCATAGATTCCATAGTCCGGTTTTATGGAGTCCAATGCAAGGCTATTTTCAGGGATTAATGATAACGCTTTTTGAAGTTGTTCACGGTTTTTATTGGTTGTGTCTATTTCCTCGTCAAGCAGTAATTGATTTAATTCAGCGGTTGTCCCATTTTTCAATCGCTGAATTTTTGCTTTTAGGCTATCTTTCGATTCAAAACTGAAGTTAATCATTCGAACATCAGTTGTATCCTTGCTATAGTAAACCTTACTATTCCCCTGAAGTTCATTAATTGAAATACTAAACGATGGATCAATCTGTACCTTTAAAAAATTTTGATTTTTATCAATTGCCTCTTCACTTAGTTTGCCTAAGAGCAGAAAAAAAATGAAACTGACAAAGACATAAAATTTAAC
>Ga0302286_10003020_pt1 | contig 11471 bp, 12 predicted proteins | sample III_Fen_E2_3_FD_198765 | JGI IMG/M metagenome (GOLD analysis project Ga0302286, IMG submission 198765) | Peat permafrost microbial communities from Stordalen Mire near Abisko, Sweden - III_Fen_E2_3 | ecosystem: Environmental > Terrestrial > Soil > Wetlands > Permafrost | place: Sweden: Abisko...
ATCGATTCATCGACAATAACCCCATCTCAGAGGAGAGTGCAAAGTGAACCGTCTCGAAAAGCAAATGGTCGAACAGCTGATCGACCTGCGCGAGAACCACCATGTGGTCGGTGTGAAGGCCGAGTTTGAGGCCGAAGGCACCCGCCTCGAGGAGGCCTTGCGCCTCAAGGAAGTGATCACCAAGGCCGGTCTGGATCTGACCATCAAGATCGGCGGTTGCGAGGCCTTGAAGGACTTCTTCGACGCCCGCTCGATTGGCGTGACCCACATCGTCGGTCCGATGATCGAGTCGGCGTATGCGCTCAAGAAATACCTGTCCTCCGCCAAGACGGCGTTCCAGGGCGAGGAATTCGACAGCGTCAAGTTCCTGGTCAACATCGAGACCATCACCGCCGCCGAGAGCATCGAGGACATCCTCTCCCGCTATCCCCTCGACGGCCTCTCCGGCATCGTGATCGGTCGCGTGGACCTGACGGGCTCGATGGGCCTGACCCGCGAGAACGTGAACGACGACAACCTCTTCGAGATCTGCAACAAGATCGTGACCCTGGCCCGTTCCAAGGGCCTGGATGTCGTGGTGGGCGGCGGCGTCTCGAAGGAGACGATCCCGTTCCTGCGTCGCTTCGCTCCCGGATCGATTGCCCGCTACGAGACCCGCAAGGTGATCTTTGGTTGCCCTGCGGCCCTCGAGGACGGCTACGACAAAGGCATCCTGAAGGCTGTGGGCTTCGAGCTGATGTGGCTCAAGAACAAGCGCGACTTCTACGGCCAGATCTACAAGGAAGACATGACCCGCATCGAGATGCTCGAGAAACGCTACAAGGGGCTGATCGAGGAAGCGGGCGGTCAGGTCGAGTAAGCAAAGCCCTGACGATTTTTTTACCCGCAATAATTGCATGGAATACGAGATGAACAACCTTGAGAGTAAGATGGTCGATCTCTGCGAGAACCATCACATGTTCCGCTAAAATGCGAATCCGAGGGTATCCAGCGATGTATGAATAAGTTCATTGCAGCATTAGTTGGTCAGTAAGGGAGCGAGATGAGCATACGAAGGCTAGAGAAGATTTGTGGAATGCTTGGTCTCAATAGTGCAGTGTCCTATACGGCGGGAGCGAAGCTGTTCCAAGCCGCAGTCCAGTTCGCTGTGCTTGCGGCAATGGCCCGTAAGCTTTCGCCCAGTGAACAAGGCTATTACTACACGTTTCAAAGCGTTTTGGCACTGCAGGTATTTTTTGAGTTAGGGATGACCAATGTGCTTGTCCAAGTGACGAGCCATGAGGCGGCAACGCTCAATTTGATGGACGGCATTTTGCCTCAAGGAAAATCGGAAGCCATTGATCGGTTGGCGAGTCTACTGCGCTATCTGGTGCGTTGGTATTTGAGGGCATCTTCGCTTTTTTTTGTATTCACATTTGCTGCTGGGGTGGTGTTCTTTCTTAAAAGCAAGGGCGGTCTAGAAATTCGTGATTGGGTCGGCCCTTGGTTACTCTCCACCTTTACGACAGCAGTATCGATGTTGTTTCAGGCTCTAGTGGCCTTTATTGAGGGTGTTGGGCGGATCAGTTGGGCTGCGAAGATTCGGGCAGTACAAGGCGTGACAACAATCGTGACCCTATTCGTGGCCATGAGCATGGGCGCAGGCCTTTACTCTCCAGGTCTCGCACTTTTTGCAGGACTTACTGCCGGAGCTTTGTTCTTCTTTGTGGAGAACCGGACAATTCTCGTGGCAATCAGTTCTAGATATATTCAAACATTACAGATAGCTTGGACAAAAGATCTGTGGGGTTTTCAGTGGCGAATGGCTTTGAGCTGGGTATCCGGATTTTTGATTTTTCAGTTTTCTACACCAGTGGTTTTTAAACTTTTAGGATCAGTTGAGGCGGGCAAGTATGGGATAACTCAGCAGGTCTGCAATGGCATCTCTGCTTTGTCGATGGCTTGGGCAACGACCCGGCAGGCACAGTGGGGGCGTTGGATCGCGACTGGTGACAGAACGTCTCTCGATAGGGACTTCAAGATTACAATCAAAAGAACTGTGGGGATCAATGGCTTGTTGGCGTGCATGTTTTTGATCTTCATGCTCGTTGGAATGCATTGGGTTCCACAATATGTACGCCGCTTTGCACCATTTGATGTTGCATTGATTCTTATGATTTGGGGAGTTTTGAATCAAATAGTTTTCACCGAGGCATTGTATTTAAGAGCCCATAAGACAGAGCCGTTCCTTGTGACGTCAATCGTTGGCGGTGTCATCATGGGATTGGGATCTCCTATTGTTGCTCGCTTTGGTATTTTTGCATTAGCCTCGCTCTATTTGTACTCGACAATTGTAGTAGGTTTGGTATGGGGCACAAAGATTTTTTTTGCAGAAAAAAATAAGTGGGAAAAGCTGGCGAAAGAGAAAAATACAAAGCAGAATGCTTTCTTTTCTACTAATAGAACTGAACCCTGCTAGTAGAAAAGGGGAAGTGTAATGGTTACAAAATCTAAAGTTTACTTATTTGTTCTCACCATAAATAGATCTCCCATGCTTTCAGAAATGCTTGAAAGTATCCAGAAGCAAACGTACAAAAATTTCACTTGTATAATTTTGGATAATGGAAGCACAGATGATACTGCCTCCATTGTCCAACGGGATTTTCTTACAGACTCTCGATTTCATTATGAAACTTGGCCACCGCACAAATCAGAAGAGAATTTTGAGAGAGCAATAAACATGGGCCGCACTCTATCTGAATGGTTTGCGATATTGCATGATGATGATACGCTTGAATCGCGTTGGCTGGAAAGTGCAATGCAAGCTATTGAAAGAACGTCAATAAATCTTTCATTCGTTTCTGTTAATGCAAAGACCTTTTCAGCAGCACATACGCATATACCTTGGGTATGGTATGATCGGTGCCCAGAAGAAATTTTACTTAATAACGTTTCGGAAACAGCTGATTGGATGATGCGATTTGGCAGCATTCATTTCCCGAGCATACTATATCGTGCATCTATATTCGCTTCCTGGAAAATGAAAACGCCTTTTGGAAAGGTTAGCGATCAGTACATGATCCTTGAGGCATCAAAGCATGGGCCTGTTGTGATTGTAGGGGCTCCATTATATAACTACAGGATTCACGATTCGCAAGATTCTGCCCAAATGCCTATTGCTGATGTGCTGAATATGAATCGATACATTGTGGCGAATTCCTCTGGCAGCAGTATTTTTCGGAAAAATGGGTATTTATTGAAATCCTACTTGCATATATGGAAACGGCAGCCGAAATCGAAACGAATAGATATTTTGCGATTTATGATTGAATCAAATATTTGCATCCAGTCACTATCAAATTATGCGCGCATTTGCAAAAAAATACTTTTGAAGTGATGTATCTATATGAAAGGCAAACAAATGTATCTTCTGCACAGGATCTACATGTTTATCAAAAATATCATTAGGGTTGGTTTGGGATTTGATCGAGAGTTTATAAATGTTAGAGTGCTTCAATTTCTCAACCCTACATGTAGGATATCTCCAAGGGTGATTGTTACTACATCTTGCCATAAATGGATCCTGCTTGGCAAGGGTGTTGCGATTTCACATGGTACTGTACTTGTTGTGGATGCAGAGGATAAGAGCGTATTTGATGATTCATTTCTTGAAATTGGGGATGGAACATACATCGGGGAAATGAATAATCTTAGGGCTGGGGGTGGGGGAATTCGGATTGGCCGAAATGTTCTGATGTCACAGAATGTTTCCATCATTGCATCAAACCATTTGATGGATCCTGCAACGGAAATGATGTTTCAAACATGGGATAAAAGAAAGTGCGGCGTGATTGTTGAAGATGATGTTTGGGTGGGATGCAATAGCGTGATTCTTCCTGGGGTGACATTAGGAAAAGGTTGTGTTGTCGGGGCAGGGAGTGTTGTGACTCGCTCGATCCCTTCGATGGCAATTGCTGTTGGTAACCCTGCAAGAGTTGTTCGTAATAGGGCTGTTTAGTATGCAGATGAATTTCTTGTCAATTGATGTTGGGTACGGTGGCGCAGAAAAGATGTTCTCGAATATGGCGTCTGCATTTGAACGCACTTATGCCAAATCTATGGGTGCCATACACGTGGTGCATTTGAAGAAGCAGTCGATTGCCGAAATCTTGAGGGTGTTCTTTTCTCTCCGAGGCAAGTGTGTTCTGTTGAACTGTAGTGTGCTTGGTGTTGGGCTGTGGCAGGTATTGTTGCTGCGCATGTGCAGGTCAACCATTGTTTTGTATCCACACCTTGTTATTGACCATCGGATATTAGGATCCAAACTGCCATGGCTTCGTAATTTCCAAATGAAGCCAATGTTGCGGTTGAGTACATCTGTGATCTCAATTTCGCGAGGAAATGATGCGAGGCTAATGTCGATACTGCCAAACGTCAGGCTTGTTGCCGCAAGGAATTTTGTCAGTGCGGACGCAGTCAAATGTGAGCATCCTGCCCTTGATTTTTCTAGGATTGCAGTGATAGGAAGAATTCAGGAGAAGCACAAAGGACAACTTGCAATTTTGCGAAGCTTGGGACATTTGCTCGATGCCGGGGTATTGCGGATAGATTTTTTTGGATCTGGTCCAGATGAGAAATTGCTAAGTGATTTCATTGTGGAAAGACACTGGGAGCATTCTTGCACTATGCATGGATGGAAATCTGAAGAAGAAATCTATTCACATCCATTTTCTGCGGTGATAAATTTTTCGCGATGGGAAGGTTTGCCGTTAAGTTTAATAGAAGCGATTCGACATGGCCGTATTGTCATTGCGAATGACATACCAGGAAATCAAGAGCTCACGCATCCAGATTGGCTATTTTCCGGAAGTAGTGATTGTGCTCGAGTTGTTGAGAAATTTTTAAACAGTCCACGTGAAAGCTTAGAAAGATCCATAGAACAGTCAAAAAAGCTGATTGAATGTAATTACAATGAGATGGCTGCGATGCGTTCACTGGAGGCTTTTCTGAAAAATGAAGCCTGAAACAATTAATAAAATGGTCACATCTGATCGCTCGGATTCGTGGAAAAGATTTTTGCTGCGTGCATTTTATGGATTGGTACGGACTGCCTTCCTGATTTCAATTATTTTTCCATTTTAAATGTGTCCATCAATGGGAATTCCTTTTGTTTTTATATGATTCTTCCGCTTGCGGATTTCTCTTATGTGCGATCAATGCTGTCATTGAAAATCTCGCGCAGACAGATGTATGCGGTTTTTTTATGTTGGCATCAAGTTTGGTTTCTGCGATTTTTGCAGGAAATCCTACATACTTTCTGAAGCCGATGTTCTCTGTGTTGGTTGTCACGTATCTTTTGTATATGTATAAATATAGGTATGCGACTTTTAGGTGGGTCTATGTGCTTATGGCTTTTAGCTGTCTGTTTGGGTGTGTCCAGATTGTTGGTTGCGTCTGACCCGTCCCCTTCTGGGCGGACATGGTTAAGCAGCCATATCAGCTTCAAACTCGCTGGGGCTGCACCCACCGAACGTGGTGTGCCCCCAGTCTCAGGCAAGATGACGCTTTGTAAGCATGGTTGATGGGGGCGAGAGACTGGAGTTGAGATGCGCAAGCCACATCCGCGTAGAGACGAGATCCTAGGCCGTTTGAGCCAGCCCGGCGCCCCCTCGGTGGGGGCGCTTTCACAAGAGGTTGGGATCTCCAAGATAACGATTTATGGTTGGTTGCAAGGTGCCCGCAAGCGCGCTCTTGTGGCGGCGAGTCAGGCGCTGGGAGGACAGCAGGTGACATCACGCAAAGGACGGGAGCGTAGTCCGTCCGAGAAGCTTCGGTTAGTTCAGGCCTCTGAGGCATTGACCGGCGAGTCCCTTGCCGCCTTCGTTCGTGACAATGGTGTCACCGTGGCTGAGCTGATGACCTGGAAGGATCTGATGCTTGGCGGCCTAGAACGCCGGGAGGAGGAGTCCCGCAGTGTGAGCGCCGAGCGGTACGACGAAGTTCTCAAGGAACTGCAGCGCAAGAACGAAGCCCTTGCCGAGGCTGCCGCCCACTTGTTCCTGACAAAAAAAGTCTCCCGCATCCTGGGCGGCGAAAAGTGAATCCGGACCTGCGCGAGCAGATCAGCACCGGAATCCGGGATGCGGTAAGCCTTGGTAGCAGCGTCACCGGCACGTCTGATCCGCAGATTGGAAATTAGTGAACTTGCATTCTTCCTAAATAGAAAGTAATTTTTGTATATGAAAAGATCGTTCCTTGTAGTCTTTGCATTTGCAGCAGTTTCGTTTGCTCAGAGCACAGGCTTGTTAAATTCGCCACTTTCTGAGCAAGAGTGGAATGCCTACCCAGAATTTTCTACGGATGTGCTTGGATCGAAATCTAGCGCGGCACGTGCAAGTATTTTCTCGTCAAAGAATGACATACGGGACATGGTCGGCTCTACTTATGTTGCAGATCAGGGTGCATGTAGTAGTTGTGTTTCGAATTCGCTGATGACTCAGGCTGAGTACCGTTTACGGCATAGCCTAATTTTCAAAGAGCAATTGCCGGTCAGTGCATATCCATTTAAGTTTTCAGTGAATCAAATATTGAACTGTTTGAATTTGCAGTGTGTTGGGCATAATTGGTCTGAGGTGACGAACACATTGAAAAATACACAGACGAAATTTATACTGGGGAGTCCGAGTGAGAATCAGCATGATTGGTATTCTTATGGATGTAATACGTCGACTGAATCGTATGCTAGACTTGGGTCGTATACTGAATCCTCCTCGCTGGGCGATTATGTGCCGTGGTTTAAAGTTACAGCTCCTTCGGGAGTGAAAAGTGCGATATCGCACGGATATGCTGTTGGAGCAAGTATTTGTACACAAGGAACTGATTTTAATAGATATTCCGAATTAGCAACAACGATGAATCCTAGTTGCTCGATTATTGATGGGCCGACTGATCATTCGATTGTTATTGTTGGTTACGATGATAACTTGGATGGTGGCGTATGGATTGTGCAAAATTCTTGGGGGGCAGGGGCCCACAATGGCGGTAAGGGCTTCATAAAGGTAAAGTATGGCGCTTTGAATATGAGGTTTTTTCGAATTATGAATGATCTTGTATATACGCGCGGACTAGTCGATGATATAAAGAGTGGTTGGTGTAACCAATCTACAAACAGATATGCACAGTCCGCGTTTGGTTACACATCAAAGACGTTGATTTCGTCAAATAAAATGAGAAGCATGGGATCGGCTGGCTTCACATCGGCAAGCGGGAAGGTTGCATCGAAAAAGGATCAAGGACACTATGTCGTAAATACATATAGAGTTGAAAAATTGCTTGAAATTCCATTGAATGCTGTTGTCGAAAATAATCCAAGCCAAACATTTGGAGTTTCGGCTGCATTTGGTAGCGCTGCTGATTTGAATAAACAGCCGTATTCTACTTTGGTGGTGAATACCGAAATTGTAGGTGGAATAACTCGAAATGTCGCGAAATTTACTACATACGTTTTGGAAATAGTGGCCAATACAAATGGTCAGCCTCAGCCTGGCGGTTATTGGCCTGGGCCTCCAGATGCAGTTGAATTTGCTTATTTCATCCAAGGGGCTGGTGCTTGTTCGAATGTTCTAAGCGCGCCATCAATTTCTGCTAAGCCAATTTCGAATTTAACAAAGGCGTACAGCGTTGTTTCATTCAATGTTGCGAATAGCGGTGGGACACCTACAGACTGGGCGTGGCAATTTGGAGATGGAGAAACTAGTACGTTGCAATATCCAATGCATCGATATAGGAAGCCTGGCATTTATTACGCTTCAGTGCAGGCAAGTAATAGATTTGGGTTGTCAAATTCTTTGCCGATGAAAATTGAAGTTCAGGCTTCGTATCCCGAATTTTTCGCTCTGTCTTTCTATTGATTTTTGCATATTGACTTTTCGATGGCCTGTATGCTTCTTAATCTATGTGCAAAGACTGGGCAGTCGCAGGCTGCATACTTGCCGAAGATCGGGGGTCTAAATTCACAGAGCATAACGGTCAGGGCTGATGAGGTAATAAATTCGATTCGAATCTCTGCGATTTTTGAGGAATCAAAACCTCTTGTATCTCACGGGCAGCGTGCTGTGATGGTGTCGAAAAATAATTTCGGAGATGCGATAAGTAGCCAACTCCGGGAACATATCTTTATCACTAAACTCTGAATAGAAAGGAATAGGAAAATGAAGGTTTTGAATATCGCAAAAATGTTACTTGTGTCACTTTGCTTTGCTGATGTGGCGAATGCTTCTACTGGTTGTGTTATTAATGTTAAGAAGGTCTGGTATCAGATGAATGGACTGATCCAAATTCAAGCGGAAGATGGCTCTGGCATCTGTGGCGGAACGACTTGTCAAATCTCAGGAGCGACTGGATGGACAAGTGAAACGGCGAGGGCCGCTCTGTCGATGTTGATGTTGGCGCAGACAACAGGGACACCAGTATATATTGAGCATGAAGGTCAGAATTTTGTATGCACCACTAACAACAGCACGAGTGAATCTATAACAAATCTCCGTCTTGGCGGGATGTAATTCCAGATTAGATAGCGCTCCTTGCTAAGGAGAGTATTTTGAATCCTTAACAGAAAGAAACTTCGGCTAAGGATTACGATTGTGTTGGGATTATGGCAATGAACCCAGTCATTTTCTTCGCCGTTTTCAGTCTGACGTACATGCTGCCGGTCTTCTATATCCAGGCCTTCGGATTCGCCCACAGTGGCGTGATGGAGGCAGCTTGTGTCGCGCCGGAATAGCTTCAGTTGATAAGTGAATTCTATAGCAAGCAGTTATTGGGGGCCTCGTGTTTGGGAAGAATGTAATCAATCAATTTATAGAATTGAATTGGCGAATTGATATGCACAGAATTCCGATTCTGCGCATATTGTTTTTTTTGTCAATTGCTTGTGATGCGCTAAACTTTTTTATGCAAAAGCTATTTGGGGGTACGGATTTTGTTATTGTGGGTTTGAAGGGCGCGATTCTTGTCGTACTTATGATGTCAATTCGCCGAGGCTTGTCGTACTTGTACATATGTACATTCACTTTTCTAGCATTTGTTCGCATTGCTTTGAATTTAATTAGATGCTGCGATGTATATGATACGGATTTTGTCATCCTTTTTAGATTTTTGTTGATGCTAACTTTTGTTATGGCATTCCGAGAGGCTAGTAATGATGAACTTCGGAAGATAATTAGAGGCGCTTTTTGGGTGTTGTTGATTCAGTCGGCAGTGGTTGTGGTTGCATTTGTATTTGGAGTTCATTTCTTTGATGCTTACGAATTTCGAGCTGGATATAAAGGCCTATTTGTTCATATCAACGATGAGGCCTTCATGATGGCGGGTGGCCTTCTTTTAGCATTGCAGCGGGCGCACGAGTTACGGGATCGTAGTTGGGCTTTTTGTGGACTTGCCCTGCTTCTCGCTATGATGATCATGGGTCTTGGTTCAAGAACAGCTCTTCTTGGGGCGGCGATTGCGCCTATGCTCTATCTGTGTGCAGTGTATCTTAGGCGGCCAACACTCGTACCTGCCAAGCTGTTCTTAGGAATTATCATTATTGGTATCGGATTTGGGCTAGCTGTCGTTGCTTTCTGGCAAACGATCCAGGAGTCTATTATTAGTCAATTGTTGCAGGTATATGCACAGTCTGGGAGCGTTGTAAATGCTGTGACGACTGGGCGCGATGTTTATATTGGGTATTTGCTTAAAGATATGGTGTCGGTTCCTCAAGTGGCACTTGGGGCATTTGTAAGCAAAAGTAACCTTTCGAGTCAAATGATAGAATCTGATATTTTTGACATATGGTTTCGTTTCGGGGCTGTGGGGCTGGTGCTATTTTCTGGACTCATTGTTGCATTTTATGGTAATAGCCTGAGGCGAGGCAATTCAAGCCTATGGGCATTTTTGATTCTTTTGATCTTAATTGGTGGGATGACTGGACATGTGCTGATCTCTTCGCAAAATTCAACATGGGTTGCTTTTTTCCTTTGCTATTTCCATCGCTTTGGCACTGCTGTCGTTATCTCTAGGGCTAGGGCTACGCCAACCCTAGAGGAACAATCGAACTGTTGCAAGACTTGATGACTGACCCGTCCGACTTGGGTAGCTATATTCCTACTAGCTTCTTGGTTACGCGCAGGTTCGCGCGGGTTGGGCAATTAAATAACATGAATCTCTGTCAGAAAGGACTTTTTGCAAACATTGAATTTTGTATGTAGAAGTTGGCGGACAATGAGAATTCCAGCCCAGCTGTACTGTTCGTAGGATGCACAAATGTGATCATCAGCGGCAACGTTTTTACTGCAAATGCTGGTGGAAACTCATGTCGAAATGAAACATCAATGTTTGCATTAAATAATGGAATACTGTTAATGGATTTGCTCAATTTTGAGGAAATGTCGAGGCCTTTGAATTGAATTGTGCAGAAATTCACTTCATGCGAGTCCTGAATAATCTGAAAGGCGCGCCCGCATGATCCTCGACTGCTCCCGGATCGTCTCTCTCCACAGCGGTTTGGGCCGCTTTACCTTGGCTGTTTTGGCGGCACTCAGGGACATGGGAATCGAGCCGGAACTGGTCGTTGGCTGCGATGGCTTTCCTGGTGCCAAGGTCATGACCCCTGTATTCCTGCGCACGCGCTCCAAGGTCAGTGTGCTCAAGCCACTGGCCTGGATGCTTTATGCCCGCTTCGGCTTTGCTTGCAAGCCCGATCAGCCGATGCTTTCCGTGATGCATAACGTGGTCCCACGCAGCCGCAATCAAGTGGTCACGGTCCACGACCTGCGTCCTTGCTTCTTTCCAGACAATCCGATTCAAGCGTACTACTGGAGGCATATCCTGCCGCGGAGCCTGCGCAAGGCCAAAGCGATCGTGACCGTCTCGCAAACCTCAAAGGCGAAGATCTGCTCCGTCTATGGGATCGCGCCCGAGAAGATCCATGTCGTCACCAACTGCTTCGTGCCCACAGAAACTGTTGCAGAGGACGAGCTGGAACGAATGCCTCGCCTGCTGTGTGTGGGAGGGAACTGGCGGCACAAGAACATTCACGAACTGTTGGAGATGCACGAGCTGTGGCGGGATCGCTACCAGGTCGACATCGTGATGGCCAAGACCGCATACCTCGAAATGCTTCGGGAGTTGGTTACGCGCCTTGGACTGGAAGAGCTGGTGTGTTTCCATCACGGGGTGCCCGACAAACGGTTGCGCGAGATGTACCAAAGTTCAGCGGCTTTGGTCTATCCATCTCTCGACGAGGGCTTCGGTATACCTCCACTGGAGGCAATGAGCTATGGCCTTCCGGTGATCGCTTCGGATATTCCAGTATTCCGTGAACTTTTTTCCACGGCACCGCTGTACATTTCCGTCGGAAGTCGAGAGTCCTGGAAGCAGGCATTTGAGCGCCTTGAGAGCGACGAGCAAGTGTGTTGCCATATGAAGACTGGACGGGAAGTTGTGCAGAGATT
>Ga0302286_10003021_pt1 | contig 11461 bp, 10 predicted proteins | sample III_Fen_E2_3_FD_198765 | JGI IMG/M metagenome (GOLD analysis project Ga0302286, IMG submission 198765) | Peat permafrost microbial communities from Stordalen Mire near Abisko, Sweden - III_Fen_E2_3 | ecosystem: Environmental > Terrestrial > Soil > Wetlands > Permafrost | place: Sweden: Abisko...
GTTGTAAATAGAATCATTAAACAAAATGGCTTCCTGATTCACATTTCCCATCAGATCGCGCAAATCGTGTAATTTGAGATCACGGAGATCAACGCCGTCAATCAGAATCTGTCCTTCATTCACATCATAGAAACGAGGAAGTAAGTCAACAAAAGTCGTTTTTCCACTTCCGGATTGACCCACCAAAGCGATGGTTTTTCCTTTTGGAATCGTTAGCGATACGTTATTCAGAACGATTTTATCTTCATAGCCAAAAGTAACATTCCGGTATTCGATGGAATCTTTTAACGTGCTAACCGATTTTGCATCCGGAGCTTGTGGAATCGTCACATCAGCCATTAGGATTTTATCGATCCGGTCCATCGAAGCCAGTCCTTTCTGAATGGAATAAAGAGCGGTTGAGAATGCTTTAGCCGGATTGATGATCTGATAGAAAATACCAAGGTAGATAAGAAATGCAGGTCCGGAGAGTTCGCTGTTTTTTTCTAAGATCAAGGTGCCCCCGTACCATACCACAATGATAATTACGATTGTTCCCAATAGTTCGCTTAAGGGAGATGCCAGTTCGCGACGGCGCATCAGGCGGTTCATGATATGGCGGTAATCGTGTAATTCGGAATTGAATCGGGCATTCATCTTCTTTTCGGCATTGAAAGCTTTGATGATGCGGAGTCCGCCAAGCGTTTCTTCAACGACGGTAAGTATCTCACCCATTTTGTCCTGACCTTGCCGGGAGACTTTTTTTAGCGATTTACCCACTCGTCCAATGATAAATCCGGCTACCGGAAGAACCATGAATATGAAGAGGGTCATTTGCGGACTCATTACCAGCATTGAAACAAGCAAAACAACGATAATGATGGGATTTTTTAGGAACATATCGAGCGAGGACATGATGGAATTCTCCACTTCGGTTACGTCGCCTGTAATTCGTGAAATGATGTCCCCTTTTCGTTCTTCGGAGAAAAACGGAAGTGCCAGTTTCAGAATTTTACTGAAGATCTGTTCCCTGATGTCCTTCACCACGCCATTGCGAATGTAAACGGCTTCGTATGCGCCCAGATAATAAAACCCGACCTTCAGCAGGGTGGCTAAAATGACAAAAAGGCCAACAAATAAAAGAGTCAGACCGACACCATGAGCATCTTTAAAGATGGTGACGTAATAATATAAATTGTTGTATAAAGCATCCTTGGTCATCTCCCAAGGCACCAGATTATAAATGTCCTTACCTGTACCGAACATGATTTCCAGGATCGGGAACATCAACGTCATTGAAAAGACCGTGAACAATGCAGAAAGCAAATTAAACAGGAAATTAAGAAGTAATTGCTTTTTGTAGGGCGGAATAAATCGCTTTAAAATGATAAAAAAATCCTTCATTGAATGGTGTAATGATCAGTAGAACTAACTGTATCTAAAACTTTAAATTTGAGCTGTTTATTGTTTGACTAAAAAATTCCGGTATAATTCTGCGGAGTGATTTTCTTTAATTCGGTTTTCAACACATCTGTAATGTCAAGCGAATCGATGAATTCATGAATCACTTCCTGATCAATCTTTCGGTTTACGCGGGTGAGATTGCGAAGGGCTTCGTAGGGATTTGGATAACCTTCACGACGAAGAATGGTTTGGATGGCTTCGGCAACAACCGGCCAATTTTTTTCCAGATCAGCATTGATGACTTCAGGATTTAGAAGCAATTTGTTCAATCCACGCATGGTTGAGTTGATCGAAATTAATGAATGCGCAAAAGGAACGCCGATATTGCGCAAAACAGTCGAATCGGTGAGATCGCGTTGCAAACGAGAAACCGGCAATTTGGCCGATAGATGCTCAAAAATTGCATTGGCCAGCCCAATATTTCCTTCAGAATTTTCGAAATCGATTGGGTTTACTTTGTGCGGCATTGCCGACGAACCAACTTCTCCGGCTTTGATCCGTTGCTTGAAATATTCCATCGAAACGTAGGTCCACATGTCGCGGTTCAAATCCATAATGATGTTGTTTATGCGCTTCATGGCATCAAAAATGGCAGCATGATTATCGTAATTGGCAATTTGCGTGGTGTATTGAGAACGTTCTAAACCAAGATATTTCTTCAGGAAATGATTGCCAAATGCTTTCCAACTGATTTCAGGATAAGCAATATGATGCGCATTAAAATTGCCAGTAGCTCCACCAAATTTGGCATCGCAAGAAATGTTTTTTAATTGATCCAACTGGCCTTTCAAACGCTCTGAGAATACACGGATTTCCTTGCCGAGATTCGTTGGAGATGCCGGTTGACCGTGTGTCTTGGCCAGCATTGGGATGTTTTTCCACTCGTCAGCCATTTCATCCAGTTTGTCAACTAAATCGTAGATCGACGGGTAATACTCGTTATCCAGCGCATCCTGAATTGACTTTGGAACAGCCGTATTGTTGATATCCTGAGAGGTCAAGCCGAAATGGATAAATTCTTTATAGGCCTGAATACCAAGTTTATCAAATTCTTCCTTCAGGAAATACTCAACAGCTTTTACGTCGTGGTTGGTTACTTTTTCAATGTCTTTAATGCGTTGGGCATCTTCAAGCGAAAAGTTGGATACTATATTTCGGAGTGATTCGAACAGATTTTTATCGAATGCTGCTAATTGCGGTAATGGTAATTCGCATAGCGCGATAAAGTATTCAACTTCAACCAGAACGCGGTATTTGATTAGCGCAAACTCTGAAAAATAAAGCTGAAGATTTTCAACTTTCGAACGGTATCGCCCATCGATAGGCGATATAGCTGTGAGTAAATTTAGTTCCATGATTTTGATTTTTCGAGCCGTAAAGGTAGGAAAATTTGTGATTGGGTAGAAGAGATCGTTTTAATCTCGGGCGGCTCAAACATTTGCAGTGAGCATGCATTAAAAGATAATTCATGCAAACAGGAAATGAATGTCGTTTATTAAGTAAATTTGAACATACCTAATTTGCTCACCATGAAAAAAATACGTTTATTGCTGATTTTAAGTTTATTATTCTCTTTATCTTGTACCAAAACGAATAGCCAAATGATTGATAAAACCACTGTAAAGGAACTTGACCTGAATCGTTATCTTGGAACCTGGTATGAAATTGCTCGTTTCCCGCATTCGTTCGAGAAAAATCTGGTTGGTGTTACAGCCACTTATAGTTTAAGGGATGATGGCAAAATCAAAGTTTTGAATCAAGGTTATAAAAATACGCTGGAAGGCGAACGTTCAGAAGCTGTTGGGAAAGCCAAAATCCCCAATAAACAGGAACAGGGCAAGCTGAAAGTTTCTTTCTTTTGGATATTTTATGCCGATTATTTTGTGCTTGAATTGGACGAAAATTACCAATATGTGATGATTGGCAGCTCTTCTGATAAGTACTTCTGGATTTTATGCCGTACACCAAAAATGGATGATTTAACTTACAACATGCTCCTTGAAAAAGCCCGGAAACGCGGATACAATCTAGATAAGTTGGTGAAAGTTACTCAAAGAGAGAATTAAGAAATATATAGTAAGACTGTTTTTTATGAGATTAATTTCTGTCGTCTTTACACTTGTTTTCACCTTGGTTTTTAATTTTTCAAATGGATTCGCTCAGAATTTAAAGCAGAATAATGAAAAGCTAGTGTACAAGTTTAATATCAAAGAAAATATTGCACCTGCAATTTGGCGACAAACCAAGCAGGCTTTTACTGAAGCAAATAATTTGAAAGCCGATCTGATCCTGATTCACATGAATACCTACGGAGGAACGGTAGTTGATGCCGATTCTATTCGCACACGTATTCTGAACAGCAAAATTCCGGTGGTTGTATTTGTCGACAACAATGCCGCATCAGCTGGCGCTCTTATTTCATTGGCCTGCGACCGGATTTATATGCGTAGCGGCGCTTCACTGGGTGCCGCTACTGTTGTGAACCAGACAGGCGAAAAAATGCCCGATAAATACCAGTCGTACATGCGGGCAACCATGCGTGCCACAGCCGAATCACACGGAAAAGATACGATCATCTCGGCACAGGACACCACCTACCGCTGGAAACGCAATCCGCTGATAGCTGAAGCCATGGTTGATGAGCGAATTTACATTCCTGGGGTAATCGATTCAGGCAAAATTCTGACTTTCACTCCTGCTGAAGCCATGAAAAACGGCTACTGCGAGGGAATTTGCGAAAGTGTGGATGAAGTGCTAAAGTTGAATAAAATGGAGAATGCCCGGATAGTGGAATACAAGCCAACCAAACTGGAGATGTTCATTGGTTTTATGATCAACCCTATTGTTTCAGGGATTTTAATCATGTTGATTTTGGGAGGAATTTATTTTGAGATGCAGGCTCCTGGAATCGGATTTCCGCTTGGTGTAGCTGTTTTGGCGGCAGTTTTGTATTTTTCGCCGCTCTACCTCGAAGGGCTGGCGGCCAATTGGGAAATTCTAATGTTCATTATTGGTATACTACTGATTGCGCTCGAAATATTTGTTGTTCCCGGGTTTGGAATTACGGGCATTTCAGGAATTACACTGACCATTTCAGGATTGGTTTTGAGCCTGGTTAAAAATATCAATTTCTCATTTGATGATGTAAAAGGCAACGACCTTCTTATTGCCTTGGGAACCGTTTTTATCGGGACTATTGGCGGAATCAGCATGGCGATTTACCTGAGTCAGAAGCTGTTTACTGCCGAAACCGGACGATTTTCTCATATGTCGCTTAAAGAAGTAATGAGTTTAGAAAGTGGTTATTTGGGCGTTGATCCCGAACTGCTGTTGCTGAAAGCAAAGTATGGTGTGGCAGTAACCACGTTGAGACCTTCAGGAAAAATAAGCATTGAAGGCCAAATTTACGATGCAATGGCCGTATCTGGAATGATTGACAAGGGATCGAACATCGTGGTCACCAAAGTGGAAGCGGCGCAGTTGTATGTGGAAATGATTTAAAAAATTAATCGATAGAGTATTCCGCTGAAATTACCACCCTTACTTTTTTGAATAAATCATTGGTTCCTGAAGCAAAACCGCCTTCGCCACCAGAGAGTGATGCCGTTCGGTCGACTATGGTAAACAGTCCTTGAGTCGCTTTTTTCAGTTGGCCCAGTTTCGAATCGTTTTCGCTGGCAAATTGCTGGGCTGCTTTTCTTGCATTTTTTGTTGCCTCCGTAATCATTTCAGGTTTAATGTCGTTCAGTTTTGTGAAATAGAACTGAAGCGGGTTTCCATAATCGCTGTTCGATAGAAATACGCCCACCTGAAGCAGTTCTCCGGTCATTCTACTCACCTTTTGTATCAAATCAACATTGTTGCTTCTGATCTGAAAGTTTTGGGTAATCAGGTATCTGAACGCGTTGACTTGTTGTAAATTATCGTACTGTTGTGCTTTTTTATCAATTACCCCAATTCCTTCAACGATAATTTCTTCTTGCTTAATCTGGTTCTGAACCATGAAATTGATAACCTTATTTTTGGCCTCTTCAATGGCCTTGCTTCCTTCCATCAAATCGTTATTGGCTGTTCGTGTTTGAATGATCCAAACCGCAAGGTCGGCTTTTACTTCCCGTTCCGAGAAACCCTTAACACTCACACTGCGGTCTTCAGCTTTAAAACGTTGCAACGACCGTCCGATAAGGAGGGCATTAATTCCGAAACTGGTAATGAGAGCAATGGCAGCAATCCAAATATGCGAGGTTTTCATCTGTTTCTTATTAGAATTTGTGACTTTGTTTTGATTCACATTTCATGCCAAAATTTAGCATTTAGTTTGTTGATTTGCAAGTTCGATTTATATATAGTTATAGTAATTCCAATATTTCAGAAATCGCCGAAACAGTAATAAAATCTGATGTTTCAGTTGAATCGTGATGGGTTTCGTGTTGCCAGGTTATTTCAAACGGAACGTGAATTGCTTTTGCCCCAATGTTTATAACAGGCAAAATATCGGATTTTACTGAGTTTCCAACCATCAAAAATTCACTGGGTTGAATGTCGAGGTGGGAGAGTAGTTTTCTGTAATTATTTTCGTGCTTGTCGCTCATGATTTCGATGTGGTGGAAATAGCCGATCAATCCCGACTTTTGCAGTTTCCGTTCCTGATCAAGCAGATCGCCCTTTGTGGCGAGTATCAGTTTATATTTTTCCTGAAGTTTTTGCAGCACATTCTCCACGCCATTAAGCATCTGAATTGGCATATTTAAAAGGGTTTTGCCAATGTCGATAATCTTGTTAATTTCATCCGCGGCAATTGTTCCATTAGTTGTTCTGATTGCAGTTTCGACCATTGCTAGAATGAATCCTTTGGCGCCATAGCCATAAATTTCCAGGTTCTGCATTTCTGTTTTAAACAACTCCTTCGATGTTTCAGCTTCATCAAGATGTGGTTTCATAATCTGGCAAAACTCCCTTTCCACATCCTGATAAAATGGTTCGTTTACCCAAAGGGTATCGTCGGCATCGAATCCAATGACTTTAATTGTGTTCATAACTTATTTGTTCGTGTTGACTTTGATCGCCAAAGTAAAGTAAATAATTACCAGTACGGTAAACACAGCCGTAGCGATGAATGCTGTTTCTACGCCAAACCAAAACCACAGCAGACCTGCCAGAGAACTGGCAACCATTGCTGCAAGACTTTGAAATCCGGAGAAAGTACCTATAGCCGTGGCCGTATCTTTCGGGTCGGTAATGTTGCTAATCCAGGCTTTGGCAATTCCTTCTGTGGCAGCGGCATAAAGTCCGTAAAGGAAAAATAGCAGTAGATAAATATAAATATTGGAAGTAAGCGCCATCCCCAAATAAACCACAGCAAACAAAACCAATCCTGAAGTGAAAACACTTTTCAGGCTGAGTTTGTCGGCAATCATCCCAATTGGAAAAGCTGCCAGCGCATAAATCAGGTTATAAAAAATGTAAAGGCCAATTACATGGGTATCGGCCATTCCTGATTGTTTGACTTTTAGCAACAACAACATGTCAGAACTGTTGAAAAGAGCAAAAGCCAATAATCCGAAGACTACTTTTCGATACATCGGAGGGCTCACTTTCCAGTACTTCAGAAAGGAAAAGAATGGGGTGGAAACTTTTACTTTGGGTTGAATTTGCTTTTTGTCCTTAATCAGAAAAGTACTTGCAACAGCCGCCAGTCCGGGAAGGAATGCAATCAGAAACAGGGTTTTGTAATCGTTTGGTCTGAAATAAAGGAAGACGAGAGCAACAATTGGTCCTAGAACTGCCCCAAGTGTATCCATTGAGCGGTGAAATCCAAAGACTTTTCCTTTGGTTTGTGGTGTTGCTTCGTCGGATAGCGTGGCATCGCGAGCACCGGTGCGCAATCCTTTTCCGAAGCGGTCGATGGTCCGGGCAAAGAAAATCCATGCCGGATAAATAAACAGGATCATCATGGGCTTGGAAATGGCGCTCAGCGAATATCCTAATTGAATAAATGGAGCACGTTTCCCTGAGTTATCAGATAATTTTCCGAAGTAACCTTTGCATAATCCGGCAGTGGCTTCAGCAATTCCTTCCAAAATACCAATCAAGACCACCGAAAAACCAATGCTTTCAAGGAACACAGGCATTATCGGGTAAAGCATTTCACTGGCAGTATCTGTAAACAAACTGATCAGCGACAGGATCCAAACCGTTCGGGTAATGGTTTTCATTCTTTCTTGTGTTCCCGATTCAAAAGGTATTTATCTGTTTTGAAATATGCCTTTGCCATCAAATAACCGAAGGAAATGCCAATAAATGATCCTGCCAACACATCTAAAGGATAATGTACTCCATTGTAAATGCGGCTGTAAGCCACCAACGAAGCCCAGACAACTAGCCAGTATTTTAGATACCTGAATTTTGAGTCAAGTACCAGCCAGAGAAAAGTGGTCAGTCCAAAAACATTAGCTGCATGTGATGAGGCAAAGCCATACAATCCACCAGGTCCGGCTTTGCTTAAATAGATCAATCCAGCCAGAGAAGGCTCATGCGAAGGACGTAACCGTTGAACTGTATTTTTCAATAATCCGGAGGCGGTTTGGTCGCACAATAAGATTACCAAGCCTACAAATACAAGCATAAGAACTCCCCGCATTTTGTATCGCCTGATCATTAAGAAAATAATTAGTAGATACATTGGTATCCAAATCAACTTATCGCTTAGCCAATACATGACGGCATCTAAGAAACTGTTATGCCAGCCGTTTAGCAATAGGAATAATTCGGTGTCGAGCGATTTAAGATATTCCATTAGTATTCAATATTTTGAGGTTGAATCAAGTCATAAACCATTTCGGCAACTTCGCCAACCACATGTCTGCAAATAATCTTATGGTGTTTTCTTTGAGCGACATCAGCTTCCGATGCATGCTCCTTCAACAACTCGGAGCAGATTGTTGTTCCATACTTTTCGTGCACCAAATGGTTTAATTCATGAACTTTACTATATGAATGCAATTTGGTATCCATGTCGTGTGGAAGCGTATTCCCGTATTTTAGTCCTAACACCATAAAGCCACCAGTCAAGGCACCACATTTTTCACGTAGTCGCCCCATACCTCCTCCAAAAGTAGAAGAAATTAATTTCGCCGTTCTATCGTCAAGATTAAATTCTTTTGAAAAAGCCAACAAAACTGACTGAGAGCAGGCATAACCTTCGTCAAAAAAGGAGAGGGCAGAGGTTTTTATTTCTTGTTTATTCATTTATTACGATATCTTTTTACAAAGATGCAGCAATAGATTTTACAATAGTTAATTTGATGAAAAAAACAATGGCCATTTTTTGATGTTAATTGTTTTTTCCAGACTTTTATTCGCTGTTTAATTACTAGTACTGAAAATAGGTCAGTTAAAATTAACCTTGAAATAAATAGTTGATAATGAGAAAAATGTTTCTGTTGTTTTTACTGGCGTGTACTTTTTTACCAGCAATTCTATGGGCAGAGGTTCATCCGTCTTATGAGGTTGGAATCTGGGCCGATTTCAAAACTTGTGCAATCAGTTATACTTTTGATGATGGCTGTGCTAACCAGTTTACAAAAGCAATTCCGATTTTCGACCAATACGGTTATAAACTGACTTTGTTCACTGTTACTGACTGGATAAAAAATTGGGAAGACTTACAGAATGCAGCTAAAAATGGTCACGAAATTGCAAGCCATACGGTGACACATACGAACTTCAAACAACTTTCCGTTGAAAAGCAAAAAGTTGAACTAGCGTCGTCCGTTAAGGTGATTGAGTCCAAAATTAGCTCAGAAAAATGCCAGACCATGGCAACTCCTTATTGTGCTGAAGGAAGTGACTCTTTGGCGGCAAAATATTTTGTCGCTGTTCGGGGATGTGCAGGATTTATTGAGTCAAAAACTCCAAAAAATATCATGAATGTGAGTTCCATTATTTGCGGAACCCAAGGGTCAGTAAAGAAGGTGAAAGATTATAAAGCCAAGGCAGATGAGGCGGCAGAAAAAAATGGCTGGCTGGTTTACCTTCTCCACGGTATTGACGATGATGGCGGATATTCTCCAGTGCCGTCGGATACACTTAAAGCCAGTTTGGAATATCTTAAGGCCAATGACCAGAAATTCTGGGTAAGCACATTTGGTAATCAGTCCAAATATATTCGCGAGCGCGATTGCGCTTGGGTTAAAGAAAATTCAGTTGCAAAAAAGAGTATTAGCCTAAGTGTTAGGGACACTCTGAGTAACAATGAATGGTACAACTATCCATTAAGTTTACGTCGGGGACTTCCTGAAGGCTGGCGAAATGCTATTGTTGCCCAAAACGGGAAAGCTGTAAAGTTGGCTATTGTAGAGGTCAACTCGGTAAAATATATTCAGTTCAATGCTGTTCCTGATGCTGGGGAAGTGGTGTTGAAAAGGGTGAAGAAGTAGCTGTTTTAGCTGCGTTTTTGCAAAAATTGGAAAGGCACAAAGCATTCGGATTTTTCCGTGCTTTGTGCCTTTGTGTTTTTATTCTGATTCAGAATTATGCTTGCGAAATAGCAACAGCTACAGCAACCGAAGCACCAACCATTGGGTTGTTGCCCATTCCGATCAATCCCATCATTTCAACGTGAGCTGGAACTGAAGAAGAACCGGCAAACTGTGCATCAGAGTGCATACGACCCATGGTGTCAGTCATGCCGTAAGATGCAGGACCAGCGCCCATGTTATCTGGATGCAAAGTACGTCCGGTACCGCCTCCTGAGGCCACTGAAAAATATTTCTTGCCTTGTTCGATACATTCTTTTTTGTATGTACCTGCAACAGGATGCTGGAAGCGGGTAGGGTTGGTTGAGTTACCAGTGATAGAAACATCAACACCTTCGCTGTGCATAATGGCAACACCTTCGCGTACATCGTCGCAACCGTAGCAGTTTACTTTTGCCTTATCGCCTTTTGAGTAGGCAATGCGTTCAACTTCTTTCAATTCGCTGGTGTAATAATCGAACTGAGTCTGAACGTAAGTGAAACCGTTTATACGGGCGATGATTTTAGCGGCATCTTTACCTAAACCATTCAGGATAACGCGAAGAGGTTCGGTACGAACGCGGTTTGCCGATTTAGCAATACCGATCGCGCCTTCAGCAGCTGCAAACGATTCGTGACCAGCTAAGAAAGCGAAACATTTGGTTTCTTCGCGAAGCAACATGGCTGCAAGGTTACCATGACCAATGCCTACTTTGCGATCGTCGGCAACCGATCCTGGGATACAGAATGCCTGAAGACCAATACCTAATGTTGCAGCAATTTCAGCAGCATTGGTTTGTCCTTGTTTGATGGCAATTGCACCACCAACGATGTATGACCACATGGCGTTTTCGAATGCGATAGGTTGAATGTCTTTTACGATTTTGTAAACATCAACACCTTTGTCGTCGCATATTTTTTTGGCTTCTTCAATAGAAGAAATGCCGTAAGAATTCAACACTTCATTGATTTTGTTGATTCTTCTGTCGTAACTTTCAAATAATGGCATATCTGTTTTCTCCTATTCTTTACGTGGGTCAATTACTTTCACTGCATCTTCCATTCTACCATATTTGCCTGAAGCTTTAACGATAGCTTCGTTAGCGTCCATGCCGGTTTTGATCATGTCCATCATACGACCAAGGCTTACGAATTCGTAACCGATGATTTCGCTTGATTCGCTTAAACCGATTTTGGTAATATAACCTTCGGCCATTTCGAGGTAGCGAGGGCCTTTAGCTACAGTTCCATATAAAGTTCCGGTAACTCCACGAAGACCTTTACCTAAATCTTCCAAACCCGCGCCGATTGGTAATCCACCTTCAGAGAAAGCTGTTTGAGTACGACCATAAACAATTTGTAAGAACAACTCGCGCATTGCAACATTAATTGCATCGCAAACTAAGTCGGTATTCAGTGCTTCAAGAATAGTTTTTCCCGGAAGGATTTCAGAAGCCATAGCAGCTGAATGGGTCATTCCGGTACAACCGATCGTTTCGACC